>FLNY01003881.1_pt1 | contig 49372 bp, 40 predicted proteins | sample 1140381 | NCBI WGS metagenome assembly FLNY01 (sample SAMEA3878172, study PRJEB12797) | bioreactor metagenome | biome: Moose rumen | place: Sweden | collected 2011-10
AATCCTGCTTTCGCAGGACCCGATTTCTCATTCTGATAAATCGGGGTGGTTACGATTACTGAAAAACTGATGTTTTTCAATAATCTATGCTTCTTTTAACTGTCGCTTATAGAAGTTTCCGTATTTGGAAAAGGATGTTGGATAAATCCTGTACTTTGAAAGAAGTCTTGCAAACCAAAGCGGCATTGCATCCTTTATCTTTACTTCCATAAGGCGCTGGCCTTTTTTTAATAAATATTCGTTTTCGCTATCCTCATACAGCGTTAGGTTGTGGCATCTGCTTCGAATATTAATATCAAATGTAACCCTGAATTCCGGGTCTTCCTTTCCAAACATTGCAATCCTGTCATATGCTATGTAGCGCTTGGGCTCGAGAGGATAATGGCTAAAGAAATAATCAATTTCCTTAAAAATCTGATTAGGATTTGATGGAAGCTGTCCATTAATCAAATAGTTTTCTGCCTCCTCCATAGGAATTGCAACCCTTCTCTTATTGACGAGCCCCTTATATTTCTTTTTGATTTCCAAAAAGCACATGCTGTCGTAAGTTGGTTCGCCATAGCAACGAACTCTGAACTTTTCTTTGTATTTAGGTCCCTCTATTGAAGTGCGAATAAGCTCATCTGTAGGAGTGTCATAATATATATTCCTGATTGTATGGAGACCGTATTCATCCTCCTCCATATATTCATCCAGTTCCTTTTTGAATGCCAAGTATGTTTCTTCATCAAGCAAAAACTTTTTTTCTATTCGATTGAAAACCTTTTGAATCTGTCCCATATTTGCCTTCCTTTCACTGCTACACTTCCTGTTTCTGGCTAATACTTTAATTTTGTAAAGTGATGACAGCGTGAATGTAATCTAAAGAAGTAAAGAATATTCAGAAAATATACAGGCATAGAAATAAGTGTACCACGTGAAAAAGGAGCCCCAAAGGACTCCTAAAAAATATTATTCTAAGACAATCAGTCATTTTTAAGATTTTGTAAATCTGAGTAGTTTATAAGACGATTCCTTCCATGCTCCTTGGCATAATACAGTGCGTTATCAGCCTTATCAATGGCCTCATGATATGTATCGTCTCCATTATACTTGCAAAGACCAACAGAAATTGTAATTGGACAGATCCCATTATCTGAAGCCTCTATCTCAACTCTAAGCCTCTCTGCAAATGCCATTGCTCTATTTATATCATATCCATATAGTATGATAACAAATTCCTCTCCACCCCATCTAATAACGAGATCATCATTAAAAACATCTGTTACAATCTGGTCGGCAACGGATTTGAGAATCTCATCTCCTGCCTCGTGACCGTATGAATCATTCACAGCTTTGAAATGATCAATATCAGTCATAACCACAACAATACTTTCATCCCCCAAAAACCGCTCTGTATCCGGATCAACATATTCCTGCAACTTATAGCGATTAAATACTCCTGTCAACTGATCCCTTACAGAACATATTTCAAGCTCCTTTTTTATGAGATACTGATCAACGTAGGACATCTCCATTATGAACAACATTACTACAACACCGATATATACGGGAATAGCCAATGCTATCATCATAGATAGTGAACTATAATGTATAAAGATATTGGAAATCAGTATGTTTAAGAAAACGCAAAGGTGAAACGGTATATGATATATAAGTGGCGTAGCTAAACCAACAACCAAAAAAGCAAAATGGATAATTATAAATCCCTCACTGGCAAAATTTCTGTCCTGCAAATTATAAATAGCCCAAATTGTACACCACATGGCTGAGTGAGGCAACAAATAAAACAGCCATGTACCCAACTTGTAATCGTTAACAAATTGAAACAAAATAACAAATACTGCCATCGGGCCCAATATGGCCAGTCGAGGAATTATTGTCTCTGTAGAAAATCTGCCGTAAAGCATACAATCTGTAAGAAAGTAGGCGATCTCCATTACACCAACAAGCAATGCAGAATATCCACTCACTATCTTGAAATAATCATACTTAGACTGGTAGAAATCGTCTAATTGTTCATGACTAAGCTTCTTATGAATATACATATAAATAATTCCTCAGCTAAGCTGTGGCAGAATTATTATAGTGTATCTACAAATCGCATAAATGAATCCATGCCCTCATCTGTACACTTAAAGACTCCTGCGCACTCCAAAACCTGACAAAATACCTTGCCAATTTCCTGTTGCAAAACGTCATTTACATTTGATTCATCGATTGTATCATAATTTTGTGTAAATTTATCGACCCAATCCGCATGCTTCTCTAAATTTTCATTTGAACGAATATCTTTTCCATTTACAATGTAATCTGCAAGCTGCTCCATCTCCTGCTTTAGACGGCTCGGAAGTACCGCAAGCCCCATCACCTCGATGAGACCGATATTTTCCTTTTTGATGTGATGCAAATGTGCATGAGGATGATATAACCCAAGTGGATGTTCATCTGTAGTAATATTATTTCTAAGAGCCAAGTCAAGCTCAAACAAATCCCCTCTCTTTCGGGCAATAGGGGTAATTGTATTATGAGGTTCACCATCTGTCTCGGCATATATAAATGCACTTTCATCGGTGTAGCCTCTCCATCTATTCAAAATGTGCTCCGCCAAATCAATAACTCTCTTCTCGTCCTTGCTCTGAAGTCGAATTACAGATAATGGCCATTTAACTATTCCCGCATGTACATCCTCAAAGCCCGCGACTGTAAACTCCCTAATAATTGGAGCCTTCTCCATCGCAAATGTATAATGTCCTCCCTGAAAATGGTCATGGCTGAGAATCGAACCTCCTACTATCGGAAGGTCTGCGTTACTGCCAAGAAAATAATGTGGAAAAAGCTTTACAAAATCAAAAAGCTTTACAAAGGTAGCACGCTCTATCTTCATAGGTGTATGCTCACCATTAAACACAATGCAATGCTCATTGTAATAAACATAAGGGCTATACTGGAATCCCCACTTACTATCATTTATTGTGATAGGAATTATTCTATGATTCTCTCTTGCAGGATGATTGGTCCTGCCTGCATAGCCCTCGTTTTCCATACAAAGCTGACATTTAGGATATGCAGATTGCTTTGCATTTTTGGCAGCGGCAATAGCCTTTGGATCCTTCTCCGGCTTAGACAAATTAATTGTAATATCAAGAGTGCCATACTCTGTTTCGGTAGTCCATTTCAGATCCTTTGCCACTCTATAAGTACGAATATAATCAGAATTGCGGCTTAAATTATAAAAATAATCTGTAGCTGCCTCCGCTCCTTTGGATTTGTATATTTGATTAAACGTATCAATAACCTGAGCCGGTCTTGGACACAGGCAATTCATTAGCTTTGTATCAAATAAGTCTCTATATGTAATAGAATCCTCGATAATACCTCTATTAACAGCCTCATCTAAAAGGTCTGTCAGCACATCCTCCAAAACAATATTATTCAAATCACAATCAGGATTTGTGTATTCATCCTCCCTCATGCATTCTAACAACAAATTAGTTGTATAAATCCTCTCACATTCAGGTGTAAGTCCTGTATCAATACCATATTGAACTAATTTTTTTATACTTTCCTGTAACATAAAAACCTCCACACAAAAAAAGTTTCCAAGGGTATTACCCTTGGAAACTATTCTACACCACAAAAGTTTTCCACTTCAAGTATTCTTGCTATTAAAATTTGCAAAAATGACTAATGAATAAACTTTGTTTTACAATTTAAATTAAAGATCATCAATTGCATCTTTTATTTTGTCAGCAAAGCCCTTTTTCTTTTTTTCAACCTTGACTGTCTTGGGGCCACCTGTAGCGGTATCTCCTGTTAATTTGTCAAATTCGCGGAGCGCTTCCTTTGCCTCCTTAGAAAGACTTGTAGGAACCTGTACGATAAGTGTGACATAGTGATCCCCACGAACATTCTTATTTCTGAGAGAAGGAATACCCTTTCCTCTGAAACGAATCTGTGTATCTGTCTGAGTACCCGGCTTGACCTCATATGAAACCTTACCATCAAGAGTATCAATAATAACCTCACCGCCAAGTGCTGCCTGTGCAAACGAAATTGGTGCAGATGAATATATATCCATATCTCTACGCTGGAATATAGGATGATTTGCGACGATTACTTCCACAAGCAAATCTCCTCTTGGTCCACCATTTCTACCAGGCTCACCCTTTTCGCGAATACGAACACTCTGACCATTGTCAATACCAGCAGGAATTGACACAGAAATCTTTTTCTTACGTGAAACATAGCCTGATCCACTACATTCAGGACAAGGTGTCTCGATAATCTGGCCTGTACCACTACAATCCGGACATGTTGTGACATTCTGAACCATGCCAAACAAAGACTGCTGTGTAACCATAACACGTCCCTTACCGCCACACTTACTACATGTCTTTTTGCTGGTTCCAGCCTTGGCACCCGAGCCATGGCAGGCTGCACATTCATCCTTTAGAACAATCTCAATCTGCTTCTCGCAGCCAAAAGCCGCCTCTTCAAAAGAAATATGTACTGCCGCCCTAAGGTTAGCGCCTCGCATAGGTCCATTCGAAGAACGGCCACCTCCGCCGCCTCCACCAAAGAAGCTACCAAATATATCGCCAAAAATATCTCCAAAATCCATACCGGAGAAATCAAATCCGCCGGCTCCGCCACCGCCATTTTCAAAGGCTGCATGGCCAAACTGGTCGTATTGGCGTCTTTTATCAGGATCAGAAAGAACGGCGTATGCCTCGGAAGCTTCCTTGAATTTTTTCTCGGCCTCAGCATCGCCCGGGTTCATATCCGGATGATACTTCTTTGCGAGCTTTCTATATGCACTTTTCAGCTCACTATCAGAGGCTGTCTTGGATACTCCAAGGACCTCATAATAATCTCTTTTATCTGCCATATTTATCAATCCTTTACATATTAAAATGCCGTGAAAAACCCCTACTGTTTCAAAGCTTCCGTAGACAACCTCCTACACCTGCGGATGGTTCTAACACGAACTCGTCCTCGGTGCAGGGGCGTCTACTCGCGCTTTCTAAGACAATGAGTTTTTCACAGCATATATTATTTACGAATTATACTTCCTTGAAGTCAGCGTCTACGACGTCGTCAGCTGGGTTAGAATCTGCTCCAGCTCCTGCGCCTGTGAACTGGCTCATATCCGGACCTGCTCCCTGTGCACCTGCACCGGCTGCCTGTGACTGCTCATACATCTTAGCAAATACCTTCTGTGCAGACTCTGTAAGCTTCTCCTGAGCCGCCTTGAGCTCTCCAATCTGAGAATCGCTCATCTCCTCTGGTGTCTGATACTGGTCAAGAAGCTTCTGAGCTGCCTCGATATCAGCCTCAACTGCTGACTTGTCAGCGGCATCAATCTTGTCACCTACTTCATCAAGAGCCTTCTTTGTCTGGAATACAAAGCTCTCAACATCGTTTCTTGTATCAACAGCTTCCTTACGCTTCTTATCCTGAGCCTCATACTCCTGAGCCTCTTTAACAGCCTTATCGATATCTTCATCAGACATATTAGAACCAGCTGTGATTGTAATATGCTGCTCCTTGCCTGTTCCAAGATCCTTGGCTGATACATTTACAATACCATTTGCATCAATATCAAATGTAACCTCAATCTGTGGTACACCTCTCATTGCTGGTGGGATACCATCAAGTCTGAACTGTCCAAGTGATTTGTTATCCTTAGCAAACTGTCTCTCACCCTGTACAACATTGATATCAACTGCTGTCTGATTGTCAGCTGCTGTAGAGAAGATCTGACTCTTCTTTGTAGGAATAGTTGTATTTCTCTCAATAAGTCTTGTAGCGATACCACCCATTGTCTCAATAGAAAGTGAAAGTGGTGTAACATCAAGAAGGAGAATATCACCTGCACCTGCATCGCCGGCAAGCTTACCACCCTGGATAGAAGCACCGATTGCTACACACTCATCAGGATTAAGTGTCTTGCTTGGCTCATGTCCTGTAAGCGCTTTTACCTTATCCTGAACTGCTGGGATTCTTGTAGAACCACCGACAAGAAGTACCTTTGAAAGATCAGATGCATTAAGGCCTGCATCCTTAAGAGCCTGATTAACAGGACCAGCAGTAGCCTCTACCAAATCATGTGTTAACTCATCAAACTTAGCACGAGTAAGATTCATATCAAAGTGCTTTGGTCCCTCAGCTGTAGCTGTTATGAATGGGAGATTAATATTTGTAGTTGTTGCAGAAGAAAGCTCCTTCTTAGCCTTCTCAGCTGCTTCCTTAAGTCTCTGAAGAGCCATCTTGTCTGTTGAAAGATCTACACCCTCAGCAGCCTTGAACTCTGAAAGCATCCAATCGGTAATCTTCTGATCGAAATCATCACCACCAAGTCTGTTATTACCAGCTGTAGCAAGAACCTCGATAACACCATCACCAATCTCGATGATAGATACATCAAATGTACCACCACCAAGGTCATAAACCATAATCTTCTGCTCCTGCTCATTATCAAGACCATATGCAAGGGCTGCAGCTGTAGGCTCATTGATGATACGCTTTACATCAAGACCTGCGATTTTACCTGCATCCTTTGTAGCCTGACGCTGAGCATCGTTAAAGTAAGCCGGTACCGTAATAACTGCTTCTGTAACCTTTTCATTGAGGTAGCTCTCAGCATCAGCCTTAAGCTTCTGAAGAATCATAGCTGAAATCTGCTGTGGGCTGTATTTCTTATCGTCGATAATACGACCATTGTCTGTACCCATATCCCTCTTGATAGAAGAAATTGTCTTCTCAGCATTTGTAACAGCCTGACGCTTTGCCGGCTCACCGACAAGTCTGTCACCTGTCTTTGTGAATGCTACGATAGATGGTGTTGTTCTAGCACCCTCTGTATTTGCGATAACTGTAGGTTTTCCACCTTCCATAACAGCAACGCAACTATTTGTTGTTCCTAAATCGATACCAATAATCTTTCCCATGATTTATTTCCTCCTTAAAACTTGGTTAATTTGCAACTTTTACCATTGAATGACGCACTACGGTGTCATTGTACATATAGCCCTTTTGGAATTCTTCTACGACGATATTCTCGCCTACCTCCTCGTCCTCTACATGCATAACAGCATTGTGGAAATCAGGATTGAATTCCTGTCCAACTGCCTCGATTGGTGTGACACCAGCCTCAGCAAGTGTGGTTTGTAACTGTTTGTATATCATGAGCATACCATCCGAAAACGGATCTGCCCCCTCCTCAACTGTAGAAAGGCCTCTTTCAAAATTGTCTACTACAGGAAGAATCTTTTCAATGATGGCCTTGGCGCCATTTCCAAACATCTGAGCCTTTTCTGTCTCAGTACGGCGTCTGAAATTTTCAAATTCTGCCATCTGACGAGTAACTCTATCTGTGAGCTGTTCTATCTGCTCGTCTCTTTTATCCTTTTTCTTTTCTTTTTTCTTGAAAGGCTTTTTACCTTCCTTGTCCGTCTTTTCGGAATTGTCTTCAGATTCCGGCTCATTGTCTCCTGCAGGCTCTTCACTTACATCTGCAGCAGGCTCTTCTGTGCCCTCAGCCTCCTGTGCTGCCTCTGCTTCTAATTCTGCCTCTTTTACAGCTTCCTTCACAGCCTCTTCTGTAGAAAACTCTTCCATTTTATTTTCTTCTGCCACTAGATTCATCTCCTTAATTATGTTTTATCCTCATTCTTAAGCAATTTATCAAGCTGTCCTCTGAGGCTTTTTATATTATCAACAACATTTTCGTAATCCATTCGCTTTGGACCTACGATACCTATTGTGCCCTTGACTCCATCGCCAAGCTCATAGGTTGCTGTAACTACCGAACAATCCTTCATAGTTGCAATCGGTGTCTCATCTCCGATATATACCTGTATGCCTGTATCCTCACCATCTACGCTTTCGGTAAGCAAATCCACAAGTGCCTGCTTTTCCTCGAAGGTAGTAAGTAACTCTGATGCCTTTTGGGAATCAGCCAACTCAGGATATTTGAAAATGTTGGTTGCACCTGAGGTGTATACCTGCAAATCATCATCCTCTGTAATAGTCTCTGCAACTGTATCCAAAACCTGAGATATAATCTCGTCATGAATACCGGCCTGCTCTTTTAATTTGGTTATAAGAGCTAGATTAATCTGATCAACAGCCAATCCATTGAGATTAGTATTGAGAAGCATGTTAAGCTTTAACATTGTCTCATTATCAAGAGGCTTGTCAACATTGATGATTTTGTTCTTGACTATATTCCCCTCCATGACAATTACGGAAAGGACCTGGTGCTCATCAACAGCAGAAAGCTGAATGAACTTTAGCTTGTTTCCGACAACCGTTGGTGCAGAAATCATCGTCGCATACTGTGTATTATTTGCAAGAACCTTTGCTACATTTTTGAGAAGGCTCTCCATCTTTTCGGTTTTTTCTATCATCCATTCCTGCATATCGGAAACTTCTTTGTCCTTTGCAGCAATAAGATTATTAACATAGAATCGATATCCCTTATCAGAAGGAATACGACCGGCAGATGTATGCGGCTGAACTATATAGCCTAAATCCTCCAAGTCCGACATCTCATTTCTGATTGTTGCAGACGAAAGATTCAAATCAGTGTATTTTGAAATGGTGCGACTGCCAACCGGCTCGCCGGTTTCAAGGTAATTCTTAATGATTGCATTTAATATCTTAACTTTTCTCTCATCAAGCTCTGTATCAGCCATTCCATCACCTCACAAGAAATACTAACTGCTAATCCGTTGTTAGCACTCAACCAAATGGAGTGCTAATTAATTCTGACGTTAATCTACACCTATCATTCATTTTTGTCAACCGTCTTTACAGATTTTTTATAATTAATTTATCGTTATTATTCATATTGCTTGAGCAATTGTTATTTTCCGCCAGCTTTGGTAATATATGATGGCAATAATTTTTGTAAAGACTATATTATAAATATGTAGTCAAATCATTTAATTCTGATATTGAGGTAGCAATAATAATGGATCAAACTAAAATTAGAAATTTCTGTATAGTAGCACATATCGATCACGGCAAATCCACTCTTGCCGATAGAATCATTCAGATGACCGGCACCCTTACCGATAGAGAGATGCAGGCTCAGGTTCTCGACAATATGGATTTGGAAAGAGAACGAGGCATTACAATTAAATCCCAGGCTGTTCGTATAATTTACAAGGCCGATGATGGGAATGAATACATATTTAATCTCATTGATACGCCGGGACACGTAGACTTTAATTATGAGGTTTCCCGCTCTCTTGCCGCATGTGACGGAGCAATTCTTGTAGTCGACGCAGCCCAGGGAATCGAGGCTCAGACTCTTGCCAATGTTTATCTTGCGCTTGATCATGATTTGGATGTCATCCCTGTTATCAATAAAATAGACCTTCCCAGTGCTGATCCCGAAAGAGTCATCGAGGAAATTGAGGATGTCATTGGATTGGAGGCTCAGGATGCACCGCAGATTTCAGCCAAGACCGGACTGAATATTCACGATGTTTTAGAGGCAATCGTAACCAAGCTCCCATCGCCAACCGGCGATTCCAAAGCTCCTTTACAGGCTCTTATATTTGATTCACTATATGACAGTTATAAAGGCGTCATTGTATTTTGCCGTGTAAAAGAAGGCACTTTAAGAGTTGGCGACAAGGTTCGCATGATGGCTACCGGAGCTGAATTTGATGTTGTAGAGGTGGGATATTTCGGAGCAGGTCAATTTATTCCATGCGATGAACTTCCTGCAGGTATGGTTGGATATATGACCGCATCAATCAAAAATGTCCGTGACACCCGCGTTGGTGATACAATAACACATGTAGATAAACCTGCAGACATGCCTCTGCCCGGTTACAAAAAGGTAAATCCTATGGTTTATTGTGGTATGTATCCCGCCGACGGTGCAAAATATCCCGACTTGCGAGATGCCCTTGAAAAATTACAGCTAAACGACGCCGCTCTACAATTTGAGCCCGAGACATCAATAGCCTTAGGCTTTGGATTCAGATGCGGTTTCTTAGGTCTTTTACATTTAGAGATTATCCAGGAGCGTCTAGAGAGAGAATACAACCTAGATCTTGTAACGACCGCCCCCGGCGTTGTTTACCGCGTATACAAAACCGATGGCACAATGATAGAATTAACCAATCCAAGCAATCTGCCTGATCCTAGCGAGATTGACTACATGGAAGAACCTATTGTCGAGGCTGAGATAATGGTTACCTCCGACTATATCGGAGCCATTATGGATTTATGTCAGGAAAGACGTGGACAATATATCAGCATGGAATACATAGAGGAGACTCGCGCAGTTATCAAATATACTCTCCCACTTAATGAAATCATTTACGACTTCTTTGATGCTTTAAAGAGCCGTTCCAGAGGTTACGCTTCGTTTGACTACGAAATGAAAGGCTATATGAAATCAGACCTCGTCAAGCTCGATATTCTTATTAATAAAGAAGAGGTCGATGCCCTTTCATTTATCGTATTTTCCGGCACAGCCTATGAACGTGGCCGCAAAATGTGTGAAAAACTAAAAGAAGAAATTCCTAGACACTTATTCGAAATACCTATTCAGGCGGCAGTAGGAAGCAAGGTTATTGCCCGCGAAACAGTCAAGGCTATGCGCAAGGATGTACTCGCAAAATGTTACGGAGGCGATATCACACGTAAGAAAAAGCTTTTAGAGAAACAAAAAGAAGGCAAAAAGAGAATGCGTCAAATTGGAAATGTAGAAATCCCACAATCAGCCTTCATGAGTGTTCTAAAATTAGATGAGGACTAATATGAATCCTATTGAAATCTATATTCATATACCATTCTGTGTTAAAAAATGCTTATATTGCGACTTCCTCTCAGGAGTCTTTGACGAGAAAATGCAGCGACGATATGTCGCTGCATTATGTAGTGAAATTAATTTTATGGGAAGACTTCATTCAAGTGATGAAGTTGTTACTGTTTATGTTGGCGGAGGTACTCCAAGCTGGCTTTCAGAGGATTTAATGGATGCAATAATCACCACATTAAGGCATTCCTTCAAGGTCAGTCCAACTGCAGAAATAACCGTAGAATGCAATCCCGGAACTCTCTCCTCAGAAAAACTCAATCTATATCGTAGCGTAGGAATCAACAGACTGAGTATCGGACTTCAATCTGCAAATAATGACGAGCTAAAAGAACTCGGCAGGATTCATGATTACAATAGATTTTTGCACACCTTCGATCTTGTTAGGAAAGCCGGATTTGACAATGTAAATGTAGACATAATGACCGGTCTGCCACATCAGACAATAGAAAAGCTAGAACACACTCTAAGCTCAGTCACCCTCCTTCGACCTGAACACATATCTGCCTACTCTCTCATCATCGAGGAGGGCACTCCATTCTACGACAAATATAAATTCGATGCAGTAAAACAACACGCCGGAATGGCTACCGAGGACTTGCCAACAGACGAGATGTCGTATCGTCTATACAAATACACAATGGATTATCTTGAAAAAAAGGGATACAAAAGATACGAGATTTCCAACTATGCCAGAAACGGTCTTATATGCCGTCATAACGTAGGCTATTGGGATAGGGTTCCCTATCTCGGGCTTGGCCTTGGAGCAGCTGGATTATACAATAATACGCGTTCAAGCAACTATAAAGATATATATAAGTACATACAAGTTGCTGAATCTTTGGAATCAGGCGAAAATATTGATTATGAATTTTCTTCACCATTCGTGGAATCAGAAGAGACTCTTTCCAAAAAGGATTCCATGGAAGAATTTATGTTCCTGGGACTTAGAAAAATAGACGGCATACGACGCTCAGATTTTTATGAAATGTTCAGCACCGATATAGAGGCCGTGTACGGACAAATTATTACAGCACTTCGAAATCAAGGTTTTATGGGTGCAAAGGAAGGCCGTCTCTTTCTCACTGATATCGGAATAGATGTCAGCAATCAAGTACTAGCAAAATTTCTTTTAGATTAATTCATATAAAGTAAAAAATCCCCAAGGTTGACGGGACCTTGGGGATTTGTTTTTACGAAAAATTAAGCAAGCTTGTTAACAAGCTTTGTAAGACGTGATACCTTGCGGCTAACAGTGTTGTCATGATAAACACCCTTTGAACCAGCCATCTCGATAACCTTGATAGCGGCCTTGAGCTCTGACTCAGCTGCAGCCTTATCACCAGACTCAACAGCAGCCTCAACACGCTTAACGTATGTCTTAACCTCTGATCTGATTGCCTTATTGCGCTCTGTCTTAATAGCTGTTACCTGAACACGCTTCTTAGCAGATTTAATATTTGCCATGTGTTGCTACACCTCCAAAATGCATAAAATAATGTTCTAAATTATATGACTCTCGTAGGCTATCTATACCCACAAAAACCTATACGTTGTAGCCGGACACGGACAGTTCAACGCATACTCTAATATAATAGTCATAGAGTCAGGCTTTGTCAATAGATATTATTGATTTTAATCAGATTCTATTACTATTCGCCTATATTAGTTAATGCCTCTGCCAAATCCAACTCCCAATTCTCTCCTGTCATATTTTTAGTGATGCTATCTGTAGGCTGATGGCCTCTCAAAGACTCTATTTGCTTAGTTGCAATATATTTTTGAAGAAAGCTGGCGTGATACGACGCAAGCACACAGCCACTAACAATCTGTCCATTTTCTTTTTCTTTCTGATTGACAATTTTACCCTCAAAATCACCTATATGCTTTTCGCCATCCCCAGTCTCTTCTGTAAAATGCAGAACAAATTTCTTTTCGGGATCCAGTCTCTCATCAGTCATCTCGGAAAGTGAAACACCACAATAAGACAAATCTCTAACGAATGTCAGAAACGTATGTCCGTCCTGTTCAACCTCCATTATTCTGTCTACACTAATTCTAACCCCACGTCTTCTATTAAACTTGTCACCTATAGGGCTCTTGGGGTAAACAACGTGAACCGATTTACCGGATGCAAAATCATATTTATATACTTTAACATCATTCCAACAAAATAACCCATTATCTGTAATGGCAATGAGATCGAGCTGAGCTAACGTGCCCCTAAAAGACACCTCACGAAGTTTTTCCTGCCACATATGAAGAACATTCTTTAGAGGCAGAAAATCCCCGGAAACCTTAGCTTTTATCTCCTCATATTCTTCCGGAGTAAGCTTAGTGTATTCCGTAGGGAGTTCATATTTTTTCTTTTCAAAGGAAGCCATGATAGATAAAGTATCATTTGGAGTAATGCTTAAAATATGCATTTGCCTTGTCTTGTCATTCATGTAAACACCCGCCATTTCTATTTACTAACCCCTTGCATATTGCATAATAATAAGTTCAACTGCTAAATTCTCATCAAGCTGACCAGTCTTTGTTTTGTATTCCAGTCCGGCAATATTCTGCAACAATTCTGATATCTCATCATCAGAAAAATTATTTGACAGCTTAATCAAACGTCTAACCACAAAATCAGGTGCCCCGGCTTTTCTTGAAATCGTACCAAAATCCTCTCCATGGTGAGAGCATTCCTTTACGATTTTCATTTGTCGAAACTGACTGACAATGAGGCTCAGTATCTTCATAGGAGGTTCCTTTTCAGCAAGCAAATCCTCATATAAATCCATTGTCTTGTGCAAATCCCTTGCCGCGATAGAATTGATCATATCAAAGACTCTTGTCTCCACCTGTGCTACGCAAATAGAACGCACATCATCAATCGTTATTTGGTCACGATTTCCAACATAGGATATGAGCTTATCAAGCTCTCTATCCATATTATCCATGGACTCGTGCGTCATAGATAAAAACAAGGACCATGCATCCCTTTTCATCTGTATGCCTTCTTCCTTGAGTCTGGCACCTATCCAAGCCTGCAAAATCCTCTCATCAGGCTTTTTCATTTCAATATCTCTATCGACAGACTTTGCAGCTTTATATAATTTCCCACGCTTATCAACATCGTTTTCTACAAAAATAAAAATTGTAGTATCAGGTATACTAGCTAAATAATCGCCTAAATCTGCAGGTATAGATTTTCCATAGCCACTATCTTCAATCAGAATAACCCTGCGCTCTGCAAAAAAAGGCAGTGTCTCTGACTGGTCAATTATCTGGAGTACATTAATGCCTTTTCCCTCATATTTGGAAAAATTCATATTGTCTCCATCATTTACAAGGGCATCTAGAAGCTTGTTGCGATACTGTATCTTGAGATAATCCTCAGGGCCATATAGAAGATATATATTTTTATATTGTCCCGATTTTATGTCATTATCAATTCTTCGCATGTATCCCCTCTCCATTAAAATCCGGAATGAAACTTTCTTTTGCTACAGTCCGTTCCTGTATAAATGCATTTTCTACGCCTAAATCAATTGCAAAATCAACAAGACGCTTATATTCTCGTCCTGTGACACGTCTGTTAAGTTCAGGATAATCCGATGCAATATGTGACATTGGAGTGTACTGGCTCATCAGACTAATATAGATATTATCGCCATATTTATTATGTAAATACGAAATAATATTTTGAGCATCTTTCACATGCCCCGGCAACAGCAATTGCCTAACTATTACTCCCTTTATTATAAATCCATTTTCATCAAAAATCACCTTCGGCTGTTGCCTAAACATTTCATCTAGCGCTCTCTTAACAACCTCAGGATAATCTGATGCCTTAGAATATTTGAGCGCAAGATTTGCATCAAAATATTTAAAATCCGGTAGATAAACATCCACAATATCTTCAAGCATCTTAAGAGAATCCACTGTCTCATACCCACTTGTATTGTAAATAATTGGTATTGTTAAATTATAAGCTCTTGCAGATTGCACCGCTTCAACGATTGCAGGAATAAATTGCGTCCCTGTAACAAGATTAATATTATTGGCGCCCTTTTCCTGCAGCTCCAAAAAGATTTCCGACAATCTGTTGATTGTAATTTCCTCACCAAGGCCATGACTTATTTCTTCATTTTGACAAAAAACGCAGTGCAAGCCGCATCCACTAAAGAATACGGCCCCACTGCCATTATCACCGGAAATGCACGGTTCCTCCCAGTAATGCAGCGCTGCTCGCGCAATACGAACATTCCATGAAACATTGCATATTCCATGGTTTATGGCACGATTTACGCCGCAATTCCTAGGACAAATATTACATTTTCTAAGTATTTCCATATTACTAAGGACTATCCTAATTATGTCCCTTTGTCTTAATTTCGTTGACAATAAGTTCTACGAATTCATCAAATGAAACTGTTGTAGTATCACGCTCACCGTGGAGACGATATGAAACAGTACCATCGTTTTCCTCGTTCTTACCGAGAACTGCAAGGTACGGAACCTTCTGAATCTGTGCCTCACGCATCTTGTATCCGAGCTTTTCTGAACGTGTATCAAATTCTACACGAACATCAGCATCATTTAATGCATCAACAAGCTTCTTTGAGTATGCATTAAGATCCTCATCATCGTTCTTTACAGGAAGCACCTTGACCTGTGTAGGCGCAAGCCACAATGGAAGATTGCCCTTTGTCTCCTCGAGAATATACGCCATAAATCTATCAAGTGAACCTAAAATAGCTCGATGGATAACTACAGGAGTCTTCTTTGAACTATCTGCATCAGTGTATGTCAAATCAAACTTGGCAGGTAAGCAAAAATCAAGCTGGCAGGTAGAAAGTGTAATCTCATTACCGATAGCCGGCTTAACATTAACATCAAGCTTGGGGCCATAGAATGCAGCCTCACCAATCTCCTCAGTAAACTCAATACCAATCTCTGTAAGAGTCTCACGAAGAGCCTGCTCTGCTGTATTCCACATCTCATCATCCTGATGATACTTCTTGGTATCCGCAGGATCACGAAGGGAAAGCACACATCTGTAATCTGTAATACCAAAATCCTCGTATGTACTGAAAATAAGGTCACATACTCCCTTGACCTCATCCTTAATCTGCTCCTGTGTACAGAATATATGGGAATCATTCTGGCAAAAATGACGTCCTCTCTCAATTCCCTTGAGTGTGCCTGATGACTCAAATCTAAAATCATGAGCAATTTCTGCAATACGGATAGGCAATTCCTTATATGAGTGCGGTCTATTTGCAAAAATACGCATATGATGAGGACAGTTCATCGGACGAAGTACAAAGTTCTCCCCCTCGACCTCCATTGCAGGGAACATATTCTCCTTGTAATGATCCCAATGTCCTGATGTCTGATAAAGCTGTACAGTACCAACACATGGAGTCATAACATGCAAATAACCGAGCTTGCGTTCCTTGTTGCGAATATAATTCTCTAACTCGGTCCAAATAGTGTAACCATTTGGAAGATACATAGGCAGCCCCTTGCCAATCAAATCATCAGACATGAAAAGCTGCATATCCTTGCCAATCTTACGATGATCTCGCTCCTTGGCCTCCTCAAGGAGTGCAAGATGCTCGTCAAGCTGCTCCTGTGTAGGGAAACAAACTCCATACACACGATTGAGTACCTGATTATTTGCATCACCCTTCCAATAAGCGCCTGAATGCTTTACAAGCTTGAAATAACGACAAAGCTTGACATTGTCTACATGAGGTCCACGACACAAATCTGTAAAATCGCCCTGATCATAGCAAGATATAGTCTGTGTGCTTTCATCCATGTTGTTAATAAGGTCAATCTTGTACGGATCATCCTTAAACATTTCAAGTGCCTCTGCCTTTGAAATCTCTCTTCTATAAATCTTTGCGCCGGTTTTTGCGACCTTTTTCATTTCCTTTTCGATTGCAGCAATATCCTCATCTGTGAGCATAACATCGCCAAGATCCATATCATAGTAGAATCCTTCCTCTACAACAGGACCAACCCAGAATTTGGCATTTGGATACAGATGCTTTACTGCCTGCGCCATCATGTGGGCACATGAGTGATTGAGGGTATTTAACGCCTCGTCTTCTTTAAAATTAACCATTGCTCTACTCCTTTTGATACATTAAAAAACACCCTAAGGAAAACCTGAATCATCAGGCATTCCTAAGGGTGCAATATACTTTGATATTAATTATTGAAAACATCATTCAATAATAGTAAATCACACGGTTCCACCTTAGTGTTTCACTTAATTGGTCTATAACGGAACAACCCGGATACGCTTGGCCCAAATGGGATTTACGCGCTCAGCTCAAGAATGGTGTTCATGTGTACTCCGCCAGGCGCTTCCAGCCATGTCGCCCTCTCTGATAACTTACATACACACTACTGTTTCTATCATCGCTTTTCGAGTCCTATCGTATCATAATTTTTACTGTTCGACAAGCGCCCTTTTAGCCCAATCAAGCTCCCAATTCACTCTGACATTGAGCACTTCTATTTGCTGATCAACTAAATTATCGATAGTTTCTTTTTTAGATGTCATCTCTTTCATAGTCTCAATTGAATTATACATGTTATCATATTGAGATACTTTATACCTATATTCATTGGCAAGCATAGCAGGGATATTGCCCATTTCATATATAACACTAACCTTTTCGTGAACCTTATGCTTGGTATCAATCATTCGATTTAATTCTTCTATATTCATTTCGTTCTCCATATATTCTTAGTAAAACAATTATACCAAAATTTCATTCTAATTGCTGTTAGGTATAAATTCCTCAACAGTATTTTCTGTAAGTCTTATCCTGCCGGAATTCATTGTGTAATATACCCTGCCTGTTCCTTCGTTTAATCGCTTTACTGCCTCGTCAGCTGGATGTCCATAACGGTTCTTCTTAGCGCAGCTTACAACTGCGATATCAGGAGACAACGTCTCCAAAAACATTGAATCAGAACTAAATCGACTACCATGATGACTAACCTTCAACAAATCAACATGTCCAACCGATCCCGACTGAGCAATAAGCAATTCCTGTTCCATCGCTATATCCCCTCCAAAGAAACCACTGTAGTCGATTTCACCGTCCACATCCCTATCATATTCCATCAATAAGGAAAGCGATAAATCATTTACATCATCCGACATATAATCATTCCCAGGAAATACACATGTGAATTTCAGATGTTTCGTCCCCAATACATCCCCTGTATTCATATAAATAACATTTGTCCCATTTAACCGACATAACGACAATAATTTATCCAATGTATCACCTTGTGGAATCTGCGAGGACAAAACAATATTTCTAATTTCATACCCATCCCCCAAAAGCTCAAGTACCCCTGACACATGATCTAAATCCATATGAGACAAAAACCAAAAGTCAATATAGCTCTTACCCTTATATTTTAAAAATGGAAGCAAACGATATTTAACAAGCTCACTTTCAGACGTACTTCCACCATCAATAAAAAAGCTCACATCATCTCCCGAGCTAATATAAATTCCATCCCCCTGGCCTACATCAAGAATATCTACTTCAAATTTTTCTTTTTGCGGAATAAGAATTATAAGTGAAAGCATACCTAATGCCACTATTTGTATTATCAATTTCTTATGCTGAAAAATCCATAAAAAGCCCCATATTAAGCCATAATATATAAATATAATTATAACACCATGATATCCTGTAATCCTCAGTCCACCCGGCAGCCTATTACACAAATCAGCCATAAATTCATAGAAGAAAATTATAAAATGACATATTTTCAACAAAAAATATCCCACCGGATAGATAACCAGTCCACAAAATCCACCTATGAGTCCAAGCCCTAAAAGGACGGGCATAATTGGTAAAATAAACAGATTCAGAAATATACTATACATTGGTGTCTGATAAAAAAATATAGTAGTAATCGGCAGCATACCAACAGTAATTGCAAAAGAAAATATAAATCCACCTGTTAGCTTTTCAATAAGCTTTCTGCCAGTGGACTTTTCAAATCCGGCCTGCTGACCCAGAATTGGAATCTTTTTTTCCATATAGGACTTACAATAGCATTTATATCCTTCGGCAAGAGGACGTGCGACAAAAACAATGATAAGTACGGCTGAAAACGAAAATATAAAACTGGAATTTATTATATATAATGGATTGGATATAAGTAATAGGTCTGCCATAACAAATACCGCTGTAAGCATGTCATATACCTCGCCCAAAATCTGTGCAATAATATATATCAAAAACATCCCTACCGCTCGAATACCCGATACGCTTCCTCCAGTAAAAACACAGTAAAGAACAGCAACAACTCCTGCCGCAATTCCACTATTTACAAATGATATCCCCTTTTTTCTAAGAAGCCCATACAGTCCCATGCATACAAAGCCAACATGAAGCCCTGAAACGGCCAACACGTGTGCCACGCCAACCTGGTTAAATAACTCCTTCAGCTCTCCCTGAAGCTCTGATTTATTTCCAATTGTTACACTGGCCAAAAATCCTGCCTCTTCTCCCGGCAGCACCTGATTATATAGTGCAAGAATTGCCTTGTTTATTTTATAAAACAAATCATTCGAAATTAGCTTTGAGCACTTTAAAACCTCGGCATTTTCTCCTGCCACCCGACACGTAAGTCCTAGCGAATTATAGTAAGCTTTAGTATTAAAATTGCCATCATTTCTTGCCACATCAAATGTATCAACTACACCTGTAGCACATATTGTACTATTATTTGGAAAATTATCTGAATTAAGATTAAGAATTAAAGAAATATTTTTTAGCGTACCACCGTCAAATGTGACAGAGGAACAATTAACATAATAAATAGGTTGTTCGTTTTTGATTTCCTTGTGATAAATCCTGCCTATCACTGTAACGGTCTGCCCATCATAAAGATGGGCATCCGCAATAGTAATATCTTTATAAACGCCACAGAAATCCCATGGCAAATACGCACTGGCAACAATTATAAAAATATAAATCAAGGAAAACCAAACCAACCAGCGTTTTCCTATCAAATATAAACCTCCTGGCATACGCCTATATAATTAATCAGCCGACGTAGAATCTGTCGTATCATCTACAGGTATGATATCCTCTTCATCTTGTGTATAATCCTCGTCTACAGAATAATCAGTAATATCCTCATCAGATGAATTATCATTTATAATCTCCTCGTTTCTGATAATAGGATTTGATAAATCTATCTCCAAATTAGAAAGATGAGGTGTCTCACCATTAACAAGAATCTGTACTTCTTTTATTGAGTCCAGCTCCGTCAATGAATCAACTATAGAATATACAGTAACATTCTCAGTAACACCCGTAATCCCCGTTTCAAGCGCCGCATCAAAATTAACATAACAAATACCCTCATCCGAAACAGAAATTGAATTAAGCTTTGTTCCTGTAGGCAATGTAGACATCAAATCATCAGAGTCAGGACCATTAAGGAGCTGATCGATAATAAGCTTCTCAATAGCAACATTACGACTATAATATACCGTCCTGCTTTCAGCCACGAGAGAAGTACCATCTGCACTTGCAAAATATAACGTAAGGGTAGATGAAAGAAGCGAATCTGTCTCCTCTCCAAAATCCTCTATAAATGTATCCGCCGTCATAAGTCCGATAGCATCTCCATTTGAATCTGTCAAAGGTGAATTATCAAGATACATAGCTACAGAATCAACTCCGTCAATCTGGACTAGGGTCTTTACTATAGCCGCCCTTACTAAAATCTCTGTATAAATATCAAGCGCACTGTAAGCACCGCTAAGGTACAAAGATAACGTGCCATCACTAATCTCAAATCCACTGATATTTACTCCCGACGGGATGGTAGCAATATAATCCACACCATCTGAACTGGTTGAAAGCTTATCGAGAGCATCTGTCACCAACTCATCAACAGTATCACCTGATAAGTCACTATCCTGAGCCACAATGCTCGTTTTTTCTGTATTAAGATAATATATCTTGTAAGCTGCCTCAGAATCGCTCTTTCCGCAAGAAGAAAATGTAAAAAGCAAAACAGATATCAGTGTAAGCAACGCTATTTTTCTCATTACACTCCCTCCTTATCAATATAATTAAGCGGAATACGTACATCGAAAGTAGTACCCTCACCGAGAGTCGAGCGAACCTTAATATCCCCGTTATGCATTGCAATAGCGCTTTTAGTAATTGCGAGACCCAAACCAGTACCACCAATTTCTCTGGAATGAGACTTATCAGCACGATAAAATCTTTCAAAAATATGCTCTACTGATTCTTCCGGAATACCTAGTCCGTTGTCCTCGACCTTTATGAAACAGAATTGATGATCAGAATTCAATGTGATGTGAACCCAGCCACCCTCGTTATTATACTTTATGGCATTTTCTACCAGATTTGTTATAACAAGGCTGAATTTCACCTCATCAACCTCTGCCACAACAGGTCTAAATGACTCAAACACTACATCAATATCTGCCTTGTCTGCAATCGGCGACAATCTTTTCAAAATATGTTCAATTAGCTCATTGATATTGACAGCGGATACATTTAAAGATGCACCACTTTTATCCATCCGCACAAGACTAAGCAAGTCATTGATTATCTTGGTTTCTCTGTCAATCTCATCACCAATATCCATCATAAACTCCCTATACATCTCTACGGGGACATCTTGAGCTCCATTCAGCGAATCGGCCAAGACCTTCATTGACGCAAGAGGCGTCTTTAACTCATGAGACACATTTGAAACAAATTCCTGACGAGATTCATCAATTGAATGTAACTTATCAATAACCTGATTGAACTTATCACCTACCGCCTCAAGCTCTGTATAAGAACGTCTCTCCTGAAGTTCAGTAGAATGCTCTCTGATTATTCCATCAAGATTGTCACTCATCTTCTTTATTGGTTTTGTAAATCCTATAGAAACAAAAACCGCAAGAATAATCGATAGTGACACAACCACAACACCTATAATCCAATAGTAAGAACTAAAAGAATCAGATATCTGACTGACATAATCCATAGATTTATTGATAACTAATGCACCTACCACATCACCATCTGTATCCATAAGAGGAACTGTCACTATCAAATATCCTGACTCGTCATCAAAATAATAAAGACTTTCACCCTGGACAGTCTCAATGACATTCTCCCAGATTACAGTTTTACCAACATCAACAGAGTATGTGTCTTTTACAATATTGAGAGAAGAATTAATCACGAGAATACGTCCCTGATACGCCTCTGCTACACCTTTTAATTCTGAATCAATCTTGTCATTATTGACTCCGTTAACATAACCACTATTAACAATCTCATTATTGTATTGTAACATCTGAGCCATTATATTAGTTGCATCGGTGTGCACAGATATTGCCTTATATGCTCTCAAAGAAATAGGCACACATACCACTAATGGTATGATGCCTACCAACAATATAATTAATGCTATTTTAAATGCTAAACTATGTAAAAACGAAGTTATTTTAGGATTTTTTTTCATATCTGTTTATAATAATAGCCTACTCCCCACTTAGTGCATACGTATTTTGGTTCCTTTGGATTTGGCTCAATTTTCTCACGAAGGCGACGAATATGTACATCCACCGTGCGCTCGTCACCGGGATAATCCTCTCCCCAAATTTTCACCAACAATTCCTCTCGTGAAAAAACCGTTCCCGGATGGGTTGCAAGAAGAAGCAAAACCTCGTATTCTCTGGATGTAAGATTGTATTCTACACCATCTATTGTCAATTGCCTGTTCTTCTTGTCGAATACCAAATTATCAATCTCGATAATTCTATCCTCTGTATCGCGATTAACATTAACAGGATTAAAAAGTGCCGCTCTTCTCATGATAGCTTTGATTCTAGCCTTGACCTCGAGAATATTAAAAGGCTTGGTGATATAATCATCTGCTCCGTATTCAAGTCCCAATATCTTGTCCATGTCATCCCCCTTTGCAGTAAGCATGACTATAGGAACATTGGAAAACTCTCTGATAGTCTGGCATACCTCAAATCCATCAATTTTGGGTAGCATGACATCAAGAAGAATCATATCATACTCAGTTTTCCTGGCCTTTTCCAAGGCTTCCTGACCATCGAAGGCGCAATCAACCATCATGCCATCTTGTTCAAGAGAAAACCGTATTCCCTTAACAATCAATTTCTCATCATCAACAACTAAAACCTTTTTTGTCATAGCATTCCTCTTTAAACCTTAATATAGTCTTTTATCTGATTAAAAATTCCATCTCCTATACCTGAAACATTTTTGATATCCTCGATAGAACTAAAATCTCCATTGGCCTCTCTATAAGAAACAATCTGCGCTGCCTTAGCATCGCCTATTCCAGACAAAGATGTAAGCTCTGATGCAGATGCAGTATTAATATTAATTAAACCATCATCTGCGTCGTCTATCTGCTTTTGAGATTCCATCTCTTTTACTTCATCAACATTGTAGATATATATCTTCTGGCCATCTGTAAGGGATTCTGCCTGATTGATATCACTATCATCAGCAGTATCAAGAAGTCCACCTGCGGCCTGAATAGCATTAAAAACACGCGCATCAGCCGGAAGCTGATAAACGTCCGGATTCTCTACAGCTCCGGATACCTGAACATAAATTGTATCAGACTCCAAATGTTCCTCAAGCTCATCAGATGTATTATCAGACTCTGATGTCTCTGTGCTCTCCACCAACTCTGTGGATTGAAAATATGATGTGCTACCGCACCCTGAAAATAATAACAGGCTACAACAGACAAGACATAATAATTTGTTCATTAAACTCACTCCGATCTAAATATAAAAAACACAATGTAATCGAAGCGCAAATATCGTCTTGTCTATTGTAGCTAAAAATTATAGATATTACAAGAGTTTTACAAAACTATTTCGCGCAAAGTAGTGTGACTCCTATCCCAACTTTTTCTTTTGCTGCCTTCCCGTGATTTTCATCAAAATAGGCATAGGCACTATACGCATAAAACACATTGCAATTTTCATTTTAAAACTTGGAACAATAATTATTTTTCGCTTATCCATTCCATTCATTGCTTCCCTTACACATTGCTGTGGCGTAATACCTTTTAGAGCAAACACAACATCAGCCGTAGAATTAAACTCAGTATCAACCGGTCCTGGACATAACGCAGATACAGATACTCTGCTCCCCCTTTCCTTTAACTCAACGGCAACAGCCCGAGTCAGGCTTGTAACATATGCCTTTGATGCGTAATAGGTCGCCATATACGGACCTCCGGGTAAAAGACCGGCAGAGGAAGCGACATTCAAAATCTGTCCTGAATTCTCCTTAACCATTTTTTGCAGAATACCTTTAAAAAGTATATGCATAGCAATATCATTAACTTTTATCATTGATATTTCACGATCCAAATCAGTTTCTATGAACGATCCTGCCAAGCCAAATCCGGCATTATTAATGAAAATATCGATTTTCTCATCACGAACTTTTTCAAGCAATTTAAAACATTCTTTTTTCTTATTCAAATCTGCAATAATAATATCGACTGGGACATCCAATTCGTCACGAAGCTGTTCTAGACGCTCTACACGCCTACCAGTAACAATAAGCCTGTACCCTCTTTCGCATAACTTGCGAGCAAATTCCATACCAATTCCGGAAGTTGCTCCGGTAATTAATGCTGTCTTCATATCTCCCTCCTAAAATTATTTCTCATCCACAACCTGAAATACTAAAAACTTTAAGTAGTAACTTTCATCAGCTGCCCAAAGAATCGGGTGATCCGGAGCCTGCGTTCTAAACTCTACTTGACGCAATCTCTTATGCGCAGCCTTAGCCGCCTGGCCAATAATTTTGACAAAAAGTTCCTGTGTCATGAAATGCGAACAAGAACATGTAGCCAAATAGCCGCCATCCTTTACCAGCTTCATGCCCTTCATATTAATCTCACGATAGCCCTTCATGGCATTTTTAGTCGCCTCACGCGATTTCGTGAAGGCCGGTGGATCCAATATTACCACATCATATTTCTCCCCTGTTTCAGAAAGCCTAGGCAGCTCATCCAACACATTAGCCTGACGAAACTTTACAGTAGAATCCAATCCATTGAGCTTGGCATTTGCTGTGGCTTGAGAAATAGCAAATTCTGATATATCAAGCCCTGTCACTTCAGTTGCCCCTGCTATTCCTGCATTCAATGCAAAAGTCCCCATATGAGTAAAGCAATCCAACACTCTTTTTCCCTTGCATAGGCGCTGTATAGCCAGACGATTATATTTTTGGTCAAGGAAAAATCCTGTTTTTTGGCCATTAACCACATCAACAATATATCGCACTCCATTTTCGTTTATTTCTACATTTGTATCAAACTCATCACCAATAAATCCCTTAAAAGGAGAAAGCCCCTCTTTTTTGCGAACAGGAGCATCACTCCTCTCATAAACACCTCTGATAGTGATACCATCCTCTAGCATTATTTCCTTGAGAATATCTATAATTCTATGCTTAAATCTATCAATTCCAAGCGCAAGCGATTCCACCACCAAAACATCAGCATATTTGTCAACCACAAGTCCGGGGAGAAAATCCGCTTCCCCAAAAATCACTCTGCAACAATTGAGATCATTTTCCAACAAAACAGCCTTTCGATAGGCCCATGCATTCTCAACACGCATTCTGATAAAACCATCGTCTATAAGCTGATTTTTATCTCGAGTAAGCATACGAACTCTAATTTTGGAATTAGTATTTATAAAACCACGCCCCATCATATATCCATCAAAATCATGAACAATGACAATATCTCCATTTTCAAATGATCCCATAACAGAATCTATCTCATTATCAAATATCCATGCACCCCCGGCTTTAATTGTTCTCCCTTCACCTTTTTTCAAATTAACAATTGCTTCCATTTATAATCCTCTTTTCTAATTTCCTCTACACCCTGAAAAGACTGCCATGAAGGCAGTCTTCTTATAAAATAATATATCAGCTTATTTTAAAGAGCAAATATCAATACTCGAAATTATCACTGTACATGCTTCGCATTATTCTTATTTTGTTCTATTTCCGAACTCCAATACATGCTTTTAAACTCTGTAGGAGTACATCCCTTTTTTAGCTTAAACATCCTAATAAACGAAGATATGGACATAAATCCGCAGTTAAGCGCTACATCAGTAACTGAGTTTCCCGGTTCAATTAAAAGTTCAGAGGCTTTGTCAATGCGCTTTTGATTTACATACTTATAAAAGCTTGTTCCGGTGAATTGTTTGAACAATCTTTCAAAATAAAACTTACTAAAGCCACTCATATCCGCCACTTCATCTAGCTTTAAGTCTTCTGAACAATGATTATCAATGAAATCACAAATCTCGACAAACTTGTTAGCATAATCTTCTTTAGAAGAAATACTATAATCAATTGTTTTTGTAGATTTACTAGAATAATTCTGCCCTATAAGCTTCACCATCTCTAAAAGCTTACTATATACGCTTAATTCAAAAAAAGAAGCACCTGTCATATATTCATCTTTTATTTCTATAATCATATCCACTAACTGCTTATGTATACTTGGATATTCCTCCGGCGTAATGATTGCATATGGTGATATAGAAGATATCAAAGTCTCGAATTCTCTAAGGAATCTCAGGTATGTAGTGTTCGGTTGAAAAATGATTCTACGGCCTGTCTTCGGAGCTTTTATAGCGTGAATACATCCAGGACATATAATGCAGATATCTTTCTCTCTCAAATACACGTCTGAATTTGAAAACTGCATTGTATATCCATTTTCTATCGGCATTACTATTTCAATTGCAGGATGCCAATGCTTTGAGTAATCCTCATATTCTCTATTGTCATAAAGCTTAATCGTTGAGCTTTGCTTATAATGTACTGTTTCAAAAATGCCATCTAAAGCCTCTATCATGTGTAATTCCCCCTATAGCAATAATTAGCAATAATCTTATTTTCAATTCTTGCTCTAATTGTCAAAAAACGAGCCAACTTTCTATTGAATTCAATTTAGCTTTCGCAGGACCCGATTTCTCATTATGATAAATCGGAGTAGTTATGATTCCTGTTTTTCTGATAAAAAACAAGAATCCCGCTTTGCGGGACAACATTTCTCCTCCGGATAAATGTTGGTATTGTCCGGTTCTTGATTCTCTGAGGAAAATCAAAAACCTATACGCTATCCACCGATATGATACTGTCTCACCACAGCAAGATTTGATAATCAAAAAACAACAATTTATAAGAATATGAACAATCTGTGTGCTACATTTAAATTGATAAAAACGAAGCAATTTATTTTTAACGAACTGCTATCTCAGAAAAAAGGAGAAAGGTATGAAAAAACAAAACACACCTCTTGTAACACACATTTTTACAGCAGATCCCTCTGCGCATGTTTACAATGACAGAATTTATATTTATCCATCCCATGATATTCCTCACGATGGTGAAGACAATGACAACGGTGATGAATATCAAATGCAAGATTATCACATCTTATCTATGGACGACAAAAGCGATGAAGTAATCGATCACGGCGAGGTTTTACATCAAAATCAGATCCCTTGGGTTAAGGAACAGCTTTGGGCACCTGATGTGGTCTACAAAAATAACACCTACTATTTAGTTTTCCCAGCCAGAGATAAGGATGGAATCTTTAAACTCGGAATTGCTGAAAGCAATAAGCCGGAAGGACCATTTACTCCAAGAAATGAGCCAATCCCAGGAAGCTTTAGTATCGACCCATGTTCTTTTATTGATGGCGACGGAAAGGTCTATATCTACTTTGGCGGTCTTTGGGGCGGTCAACTTGAAAAGTATCGAGAAGGTTACTTTTATCCAAATGGTACAGAGCCTGAAAAAAACGAACCGGCTATATGCCCAAAGGTTGCAGTGATGACAGATGATATGTCAGGCTTTGCTTCTACCCCCGCTGATGTTGTAATCCTGGATGAAAATGGAAAGCCTCTTCTCGCCGGAGATGAAAATCGTAGATACTTCGAAGATCCTTGGATGCATAAATACAACGGTAAATACTACTTCTCTTACTCTACAGGCACAACACATACAATTGCATATGCCATTGGTGATAATCCACTCGGACCATTTAAATATGCCGGTAAAATACTTGAGCCTGTTATCGGGTGGACCACTCACCACTCAATCGTTGAGTATCACGATAAATGGTATCTATTCTATCATGATTGTGAGTATTCAAAAGGAATCAACCATCGTCGTTGCGTAAAATACTGCGAACTCACCTACAATGCCGACGATACTATCCAAACAATAACTCCTCAATATGATTAATCGAGTATGGAGGCTAATCATTAGTTGATTAGCCTCCATACTCGTAACCTCTACACTTTTTTAAGCGCACTAAATTTTGCATTTTAACGCTTTACACGAGCACCGACACCGTCAATGATAGCTTTTACTTCGGCGCATGTAGCCATTGTAGTATCACCTGGCGTCGTCATTGCGAGCGCTCCATGTGCTGTACCATACTCAATAGCTTTGGCAGCATCACCTGATGTCATTAGACCATAAATAAGACCTGACGCAAATGAATCTCCACCTCCGACTCTATCAAGAATTTCTAATCCTTGATAATCCTTTGCTTTATAGATATTACCATCTGCCCAGCAAAGTGCAGACCAATCATTTACAGTTGCCGACTTAACTGTACGCAGTGTTGTAGCAACCACCTTAAAATTTGGATATACCTTTACCGCATTATCAATCATCTTTTTATAACCATCGACGTTTAGTTCTTTAAGATTTGCATCATTTCCTTCAATTTCGAAGCCAAGACAAGCCGTAAAGTCTTCTTCATTTCCAATCATTACATCTACATATTTAGCAATCTCTTTATTAACTTCTTGTGCCTTAGCCTGGCCTCCAATTGCAGACCACATCGAAGCACGATAGTTAAGATCATAAGAAACTACAGTATTATACTTCTTAGCTGTCTTTATTGCCTTTATTACAGTCTCAGCAGACTTCTCGGAAAGTGCAGCATAAATACCACCTGTATGGAACCATCTAACACCAAGGGTGCCAAAGATATAATCAAAATCAAAGTCATCATCTGTTGCCTGAGAAATAGCTGTGTTTGCCCTGTCTGAACAACTAAGAGCACCTCTTATACCATAGCCTCTTTCTACAAAATTTAGACCATTTCTACACTCTCGACCAATACCATCAGTTTTCTTCCAATTAATTAGTTTAGTATCTACACCTCCTTGCATGATGAAATCTTCTACTAAATGTCCAATTTCATTATCAGCAAATGCTGTTATTACCGCTGTATCCATACCAAAGCATTTTCTCAGTCCGCGGATAACATTATATTCTCCGCCGCCTTCCCAAACCTTAAACTTTCTAGCTGTACGTATTCTCCCCTCACCAGGGTCAAATCTAAGCATTACCTCTCCAAGAGATACTGCATCATATTTACAATCTTCTTTATTTTTAAGTTCGAAGTTCATAGTAATCTCCTATTTTATAATCCAAAATATTCTATAGCATTATCACCACATATGCGTTTTACCAGAGTTCGTAAATACGATATGTCATCAGGATATTCGCCTGATTCCACCCATGTACCAATTTTGCTACAAAGAATGCGACGATAAAGCTCGTGACGTGGAAATGACAGGAAGCTACGAGAGTCTGTTAACATACCAACCGATGTGGAAATCAGTCCTGCATCTGACATAGCTTCAATTTGTCTCTCAATTCCATTTTTGTGATCACAAAACCACCATGCAGCTCCAAGCTGCACCTTGCCCTTAATACTTGCTTCATTACTACAGAATGTAGATGCCATTACTGCAAGCATTTCAGTATCCTTAGGGTTTAAGCAGTATAGTATTGTTTTTGGCAATTCATCTGTTTCATCCATTGCAGATAGCAATGAAGCAAGTTGTGGTGCGTAGCTGAAATCCGCCATAGCATCAAAGCCTGCATCTGCTCCAAGCAACTCATAAAAGCGCCTAGAATTGTTCCTGATAGCACCAATATGTAGTTGCATTACTATCCCCGCTTTAGCGTATTCCTTTCCAAGTTCAGTAAGGATATAGCCTTTGAATTTAGCTATCTCTTCTTCTTTTAAAAATTCAGCAGCGAGGGCTTTTTTAAAAATTCTATTTACCTCGTTTTTCGATGACTTGACAAAAAACAGTCCTTCCAAACTGTGATCCGATACTCTACAACCATTATCTACGAAAAACTTGAGTCTTATTTTCAAAGCTTTGATAAGAGAATCAACATCTTTTATCTGACATCCTGAAACGTCTCCAAGATTTTCTATATAATCGGAAAACTCCGGTTTTTCAATAGCCATTGCTTTCTCCGGTCTAAAGCTAGGAAGGACCTTTATTTTAAAATTATCTTCTCTAATCTTTTTATGCCATTCTAAAAAATCAGCGGGGTCGTCTGTGGTACATAAGACAGACACATTTTGCATTTTTAGGAGGTTTCTTACTGAATAATTTTTTGTTCTAAGCATAGCATTACATTTATCCCATATTTCCTTGGCTGTATCTGGATTAAGTGGGATATCAATTCCAAAGTAACGCTGTAGTTCTAAATGAGTCCAGTGATATAGTGGGTTTCCAATAAGATTTTGCACTGTGTCTGCCCATGCCACAAATTTATCAAAAGGTGCCCCGTCACCTGTGATAAATCTTTCAGATATACCGTTTGCTCTCATGGCTCGCCACTTATAATGATCGCCACCAAGCCAAACCTCTGCTATATTGTCAAAACACCTATCCTCGTATATTTCCTTGGGATTTAGATGATTGTGGTAATCTATTATAGGAACGTTTTTAGCTTCCTCAAATAAGGCCTTAGCTGTTTCATTAGTGAGTAAAAAATTATTATCCATAAACGCCATCATAGCTTTTCTAATTCCTTTCTCACATTGCCTTTCCCTTGCATTCTTGAATATATTTCAAGAATCCTTGATGCGAGGTTATCTTCATACAAATCCACACCAAATACATCCGTTCTTTTTAATATATCCTTTGCAGGCATACCCTTTAGTTCATCCAACAATGGATCTGGGCTTTGTTCAAATGGCTTGCCTTCATCATCGATTCCATCTAGATATCTTAAATATCCTGCAAGTACAAGAGGAATGATATTTAGCTTATTTGTTCCAAGAGAAGAATTGGCTCTGTAGGCCTTAATTGTCTCTCCAAATCTGATAGGTAACTTTTGCGAAGTATCGCATGCAATACGTTGTGGAGTATCAGGCATAAAAGGATTGGGAAGACGTTTAGTAAGCACAGCATCTAAAAAATCATCCGGAGAAATAACTCCAGGATTTATAACAGTCTTCATGCCCTCTTCCTTACCAAGAATTGTTACCATCTTCTTTAAAGCCGGATTATTCATCTCATCGTGTATAGTATCGTAACCTAATATACAACCAAAGATTGCAAGAGCTGTGTGAAGTGGATTAAGGCATGTACAAACCTTCATCTTCTCTGTTTTATCTACGGTAATCCTGTTTGTAAATATGATGCCGCCACGTTCAAGTGCCGGGCGTCCATTAGGGAATAAATCTTCGATTACAAGATATTCTGTTTCCTCGGCATTTACAAAATTCGCCACATAAGTATTCTTAGATGTAACTACAGGTTCTGCCCCCTCTACACCATCTTCTATAAGAATCTTTTTTACTGTATCATCTGGTCTAGGTGTGATTTTATCAATCATTGTAAGAGGGAAGGAGACAATCTTTGGATTTTGAAGATAAGATATAAAATCCGGATCACATTTACCTTCATCAAGCAAATCCTTGGCATATTCCAATACAGCTTCTTTTAATTTATCTCCATTGTGAGAACAGTTATCCATACTTACTAGAGAAATAGGATAAGCTCCCGCTTTAAATCGTTCTAAAATAAGGCCAACAACTTTAGACATATAGGCTCTTGTCTTATATCCCTTCTCTGTGATTGTAAAACTTACTATCTGAAGAGAGGGTGCTCTAAATATTTCTCTAAGTCTTTCAATTTCTTTTTCGTTTTCTTTATCAAGTATGCAGGATTCTACAATAGAACCTATTACTTTCTTTTCCACAGAACCATTTGCCTTAAGTATGGCTAGAATACTAAGATCATCACATGCTCTATTATACTTTTCGATTATTTCATAATCATAGCCCTCAGCTACGATAATACCTTTGTCAACTATTCCTTCATCCAATAGCTTATCAACAACATTTGCCTGAAATGCTCTAAAAATATTTCCTGCGCCAAAATGAATCCAATTAGGATTTTCCTGCGTATTTGTGATAATCCGCTGTCTATCGTAATTCGGAAGTTTATAGTCTTTTGACTCCCAGGTAAGTCTATCCTTAATCCCTTCATTTGTTAACCTCATCTTATCTCCCTCTTTTCGCTTTTTTCGATGGCTTCCCATAGGCCATTGATATATGCAGCCCCTAGCGCTCTATCATAAAGTCCATATCCCGGCATTGCCTTTTCTCCCCAAATCATACGCCCATGGTCTGGTCGAATTGGTCCGGTAAATCCTATATCATAAAGAGCCTTTACAATCTCATACATATCAAAACTTCCATCAGAAGAAAGATGTGCCGCCTCCTCAAAATCTGTAGGTGAATTAAACTTAAGATTTCTTACATGCGCAAAATGGATTCTCCCCTTTAAGCTTCTAATCATATCCGGCAAGTCATTCTCAGGATTTGTTCCATAGGAACCAGAGCAGAATGTGACACCATTATGTGGGTTATCTACCATCTTCATCATGCGATGAATATTATTTTTATTGATGATAATACGAGGCAATCCAAACACCGGCCATGCAGGATCATCCGGATGAATAGCCATATTGATATCATACTCATCACAAACAGGCATAATTCGCTCAAGAAAATATTTTAGATTTTCAAACAAATCTTCATCTGTAATATCCTTATATTCTTCAAATAATTCCTTAACATGAGTTAATCTATCCGGTTCCCAACCGGGCATAACAGTACCGTTAGTATCACCTGAAATTGATTCAAACATCTTTTCCGGAACAAGTGCATCAACAGCCTCCTGTGTATAGGCAAGCACTGTGGATCCGTCTGGTCTTTTTCTGGCAAGCTCTGTTCTGGTCCAATCAAATACCGGCATAAAGTTATAGCATACCAAATGTATATTCTCTTCCCCTAAATTTTTCAAAGTCTCTATATAATTATCAATAAGCTCATCTCTGTCAGGCTTTCCCAGCTTTATATCCTCATGAACATTTACACTCTCAATACCAGCAATAGTAAGTCCTGCAGCCTCTACCTGCTCCTTTAGTGAATGGAAATTTTCACGACTCCAAACTTCTCCCGGCTTTGTATTATACAAAGTGGTAATAACTCCGTGAACTCCAGGAATTTGCCTAATTTGCTGCAAGCTGACAGTATCAAAATCATTTCCATACCATCTGAGTGTCATTTCCATTAAGCACGCACCTCCTTTACTATATTGGCTGCCTCATGGGCGAGTGCTTCTATTCCTTTAAAATCTCCACTTGAAATCATATCTCCCTTTACCATCCAGGTTCCTCCACAAGCTACAATACGATTATATTTAAGATAATCCTTTACATTGTCTCTATTTATTCCTCCTGTTGGCATGAATGTAAGCTTAGTATACGGAGCTGCCAAAGCTTTTATCATAGGAAGACCACCTGCCGGTTCTGCAGGAAAGAACTTGACAAAATCGAGGCCAAGCTCTATAGCTCGTTCGATTTCTCCCGGCGTTTGAACACCTGGACAAACCGGATATCCTTTTTCTATACAATAATTAACAACCTTTGGATTGAAGCCCGGAGCTACTATTAACTTTGCTCCTGCAGCCATTGCTCTGTCGGCCTGTTCACATGTAAGAACTGTACCTGCTACAACCAACATATCAGGAAAAGCCTCAACCAAATTTTTTATAGCTTGTTCAGCTGCACTAGTTCTGAAAGTAACCTCTGCTGCCGGAAGTCCTCCATTTACAAGGGCTTCACCTAGCGCAAAGGCATCCTTTGCATCTTCAAACACAACAACCGGAATAATACCTATCTCTTGAAATCTTACTTTTATCTCATCAAACATTATTTTAATTTCCTTTTAAACCATTGAAATACATTATTATTTTTACGTACTACTATGTATATTACTGAACCACCGCCTAAAATCAGAAAACCTAAAAATACATACCGGCCTACGCTACTGCTTGAATCAGCTCCTGACGTTGGTGTTTGTGTTGAATCTATAGTTTTTTCTGTAGTGGAATTTTTTGCATCATTATTTGCTGTTTTTTTAGAATTATCTTGAAGATCATCTACTTTAAAAGTCTCAGTATTTGATTCCGTTTCGGCTCCCACTGTTGTAGTAGTCACAGAATTAAAATCATTATCATTTGCTTCTTCTGCTACTTCTACTTCTGATACATCTACTGAAGCAGCTTCATCTGAAGTTGATATTGATACTGAAGCTGATGTTGATACCGAAGTTGATGTAGATGTATCTATTATTGTCGAAACTGAATTTATTATTTCGTCACTATCTACATCTGAGTCAATTACAAGCTCATCTAACTCTTCGGGTAAATATACTTCAAGACTGCTCTTTGCATTATTTAGCAAATTTAAAATATCTACCAACTCTTCATTGGTTGAATCTTCTGCTTCAACTAATTCACGGGCATTAATTAATGCATTTTGAAAATCAGACCAACTTTCTTCTGTATAATAAGTGCTTTCAATTTCGTTATAATCTGCAATAACTTCTTGTAATTTGATTCTTACATCCATTTGCATAGAAATATCATCAGCATAAAAAACTATTAAAGTCTGATCTCCTGTTATAGCAGGCGACTCTAACAAAAGACTAACCTTTGACGTATCGACTGTATCAGGGATTGTATAAGAACCGGAAATCTCACCCCATTCATTCAGTTGAACTTCAGATGAGATCATAACCTCTTTGGTTTCATCTTCTCCATATAAAACTGATACATTAAATACAGCCTTTTCTGGTGGATTCGTATTATCGGTACTGTCACTCTTATATAAAACGTATGCCACTATGTTATAAGTTTCTCCTGCACTAACCCTATCTGTAATATCCTGTTTTGCACCGGAGCCTTCCTCAATTGCATCAGATATTTTTAATGAATTTGGACTACTTCGTCTTGTGCTGTAGCCTTTTCCTAATGTTGCGCCTTCATGTGCATTCCAGTTATCTATTGAACCGTTTATATCGCCATTTTTGATAATTTCATCTAAATACATTCCACGAACAGTAAGAGCGTCATAAGAACTGCCTAGAATAATTACAAGACGATTAACTTCAGCCTGTGTAGCATTTTCATTATCAAGCGCTGCATTAGCTCTTGTTAAAGCACTCGCAAAAGTTTCCCAACTTCCAGGTGTATATCCACTACTTTCAGTATCTTTTACCTTCTCAACTAGTTCTGCTAGGGCTGTTTTATCTACTTCTTGAGAAGTGGATTCTTTCTTTGTTTCTAATAACTTATGTACCTGTATGAACTCTTGCTTCGCATCAAAATTCTCATCCAATAAACCACAATATGGTCCGTTCATTTTATAGCTGTAGTTAGTTGTTGCAAGCGTAGGATCATCAGCAATTCCCCAAATTGAAACGCTCGTAAGAGGATTGTTTTCCTGAGTATTGATGTCGGTTAGCATATCAAACATATCTACATAAAATTGAACATGCCTTGCAAGGGCCTCTTCTGAAGAGTCATAATTTCTTAAAGCCATTTCAGTAATTTGAACTTCAAGTCCTAATGATGCATATTTCTCTATTGCTTGCTTTAATAGTGCAATATCACTATCTTCCATACAGCCTTCTTGTACACCATATCCACCAATATAAGACTGCATTCCAACTCCATCACAAAGCTTGCGCCCATTATCATAGGAATTTATACTTGTAAGCAAATTGCAAATCGCATCTCTTTTATCCTCTTTAAAAGTGTTGTAATCGTTATAAAATAATTTGATATCAAAATCAGGGTCATTAACCTGTATTTCATCTACAACATCTCGTGCAATTTGGAAGGATTTTTCAACATAATTTTCTCCCCAAATTTTATACAAAAGATTCTCTTTTCCACTACGCATTGTGCGTACATGTCTATCATCTTCAGATGCATACTCAGTGTCAGAATCACCTACTGCTTCATTAACTACATCCCATGCGTAAATAACATCAGGATACTTAGTTTGAAAGTGTGTTATAACATCTCTTATGTAATACTCCATACGTTCTTCCAGAACCTCTTCAGAAACGTAAGGTTTGCTACTATCATAGTCTTCATGAAAAAACCAATCAGTTTCTCCCTCATTCATGCCATTATCCCAAACAAGTACATGTCCGCGAACCTGAATGCCATTAGCTACTGCAAAATCCATGATTGCATCTGCACTAGTGTAATCCATTCTTGGCATTCCATCTTCACTTTGCTGAGAAAGTGTTTGATCCAGCAACGAATATGGCTTCATCTCATTTGTTGGAGTAATACTATTGAAATGACGAGAAACCGCTTCTTGATACTTTGTATTACTTGTAGCTCTGTTATAATTCATCATTGTTCCAAGTTTAAATCCATACTTTTCTGCCAATTCATAAAGTGGACTGTAATCAGCTAAACTTGTAGACTCTTCGGTGCTGGTATTCTCTTCAGCTTTTACATAAAAAGGAAACAATGAAAATATAAATGTAAAAATCATCAACATTAAAGTTACTTTTTTCACACATTTCTTAAACATAAATAAACCCTCTCCCTATAACAAACTAATATATGGTTCTGTTTTTTTCGTCATAAATTCCGCTTTTTCTATAGAAATAGGAATTTACCTGGTCACGCCATTCTTTAGCATTAATTAACTGCATATCAAATCGATTTCTAACGAGAGAATATACTTCATCTGAAATTTTTCCTTGAAGACTCTCCCATGTATCAATCATCTCTTCAACCTCACTAACCCCTTCAAAGTGAGTGTCATATATATGCTGTATTAAAGTCTTTCCTGTTTTTAATCTATAAGTGTATGGAACATGATGGAAAAATAGTAATAATTCCTCCGGGCAAGTATTAATATCATTGTAAATAGAAGCATTTGGCTCATAATATTGTCTGACATAGGCAGTACCATTATCAGTTCTATCTACTCCTATTCCTAAATGATCTGCTCGATGGTAAGTCCCCCATGGTGAATACTCGTAACCATCTATACTTGGACCATAATGTTCATGAACAGTAACCATCCAGCCAATCCCAAGAGGGCTAGTATACTTTTCATAAGTATCACGCGACTTCAACAATATACTTTTTACTTTGATAACAACATCAGATTGATTTGATAAAGTTAATCTAATCCATTCATCTGCAATTTCTTCTGATGAAAGACTGGTATCATATGCTAATCTACCAAAACCGTATAGATTCGCGGTTGCTAAATCATTACCTGTCCAGTTTTTATCGTTTCCGGTGTTAATTACAGCAGCAATGCCACAATTGTTATGACCAAAAGCTTTCCCGCTAATAATATCTGCTATGGTGTCATGTTCACTCTGACATCCTGTTTTAAACCCAAGCACTTCTTTAAACATTGGAATCAAATAACACACATCTATCTGATGGCCTGTATACTCTTGGGCAATTTGCACCTCAAGCATTTGATTTGTTTTTTTTAATCCACCTAATAATGGAGATACCGGTTCTCTAATCTGAAAATCCATAGGACCATTTTTTATTTGTAAAACAACATTGTCGCAATAATCCCCATCTGTATTTATAAAGTTGTCATAACTTGCACGTGCTCTGTCAGTTTTATAATCTCGCCAATCTTGTTTACAGTTGTACACAAAGCAGCGCCATATTACTATTCCACCATAAGGTTTTAAAATATTTGCAAACATATTAGCCCCATCTGCTTGTGTTCTACCATAGGTGAATGGGCCCGGTCGTCCTTCGGAATCAGCTTTAATCATAAAGCCTCCTAGGGTTGGTATTTTTTCATAAATTCTTTTTACTGTATTTTTCCACCACTTAATATTTTCTTCAGAAAATGGATCAGCAGTATCAAGTCCACCAACTGTAATTGCAGCGGCAAAATCTACACATATAAATAAACTTATGCCATAGCCGTTGAATAAATCTGCAATATCCCCCAAAATGCTCAAATAATGATCAGTAACCAAGTACGATGCTTTATCAATAACATTTACATTATTTATAACAACTGCATTAATAGAAATACTAGACATTAAGCGGGCATAATCATGAGTTCTTTCGTTTAATAGAATTTCCCCTTCTTTAAAGAAAAAAGAACGTCCTGAATAACCTCTTTCGATACTTCCATCCAGATTATCCCAATGATTAACAATTCTTATAGGATTTGAAGGATTGTAAATTTTATCAATATTTTCAAATGTGTTTTCCTGGGCTATCAATCGTAAAACATGAAAAATCCCATATAAAACACCACTTTCTTCCACAGCTTCTAAAATCAAACTATTATTATTCCAACTAAGTTTGTATCCTCCTTTATTTATCGCTGTATTATGTGAGTTTAATATTAATAATCCAGTTTCAAAATCTTTAATTTTAACTTCCTCAACATTCAAATCAAGCATCTTTTTTATTCCGGTCTTATACTCGATAAAAGCGTTGGTAATCACTGGATTCTCTCTTTTAAATCCATCAATTGATATATATTTGAATTGCTCTCTTAAGCTGTAATTATCTACTTTTCTATATTCCAGCCACAGTCGTGACCATTTATCCGTATTCGCGTCCATAAACATATTCTCCAATTTCTCAATTATCCCTTTAATCCGGAAGTTGCAATTCCATCAACAAGGTATTTTTGGAACACCACAAATATTATGACAATTGGTATTAATGATAGACTGGCCATTGCAAACATTGCACCATAATCAGATGATGAACCCGGGTCACTAAATAACTTTAGAGCTATCGACACAGTATATTTTGCCGGTTCACTGATATATAACAGTGCAGACATAAAATCATCCCAACGCCACATGAAAGAAAAAATAGTTCCTGTAATTAATGTTGGTTTCATTAAAGGAAAAATGATTTTCGTAAAAGTTGTATAGTAAGAACATCCATCAATTTTTGCTGCCTCGTCTAGTTCTCTAGGTAAACCATCAATAAAATTCACCATCATATATACAAAGAACCCCTGAATTGCAAAACAAAATGGTACAATTAACGGCGCATATGTTCCAATCCATCCTAATTTCTGATACCACAAATATTGTGGAACCATTAAAATCTGCCCTGGAAGCATCATTGAAATAAGCATTGCTGCAAACAAAATCTTTTTTCCTTTGAATTGGCAACGAGAAAATCCATAAGCAACTAATGCTGAAGATAAAAGGGTGCCAATGGTTGCTACAATAGATATGAATAATGAATTTTTAAAAAATGTAGCAAAAGAAATATTTGCAAATCCTTTCCATCCATTAATGTAATTTTCAATTACTATTTTCTCTGGAATTATATTTTGTGCAGTTGTAAAAATTGTATCTGTTTCCTTAAATGAACTAGCAAACATCCAAACTAATGGGTAAATCATAATCAAACCAAATCCCATTACGAGGACATGATAAATAATTTTCGAAATCTGTTTTTTTCTTTTCATATCATTTACTCCTGATCAAATACCCAATATTTTTTTGTCTTAAATAATAGCAGTGTCAAAATGCCAATTATCACTAACATAATCCACGCCATCGCTGAAGCATATCCAGCCTTGTTAAATCCAAATGCCTGCTGATACATATTTACCGCATAAAACAATGTTGTATCCATAGGCTTTCCCTGTGTAATAATTAAACTCTGAGTAAATGCCAAAAATCCATTTATCATTTGCATAACTAAATTGAAAAATATATTTGGTGTCAATAAAGGTAATGTTATTTTGAAAAATCTACTAAATTTATTAGCTCCATCTACATCAGCAGCTTCGTATAATTCTGATGGTATTTGTTTCAATGCAGAAAGAAAAATAAGCATCGAAGAACCGAATTGCCAAACAGCAAGGATTACTAATGTCCAAATCGCTGTTTTTGTATTATTTAACCATGCAATATCTCCAGCAAATCCAAAAACTTTTAGTATAGTATTTACCACACCATCTATCGCGAACATTCTTTTCCATAACACTGCAACAGCTACAGAACCTCCTATTATAGATGGCAAATAGTATATTGCCCTATAGAAGCCAGTAAGTTTTGTTGGCTTTAACAATATCATTGCAACAAATAATGCAAATATAAGTCTCAATGGCACTGATGCAATTACAAATATAAAAGTAGCCTTCAATGAATTATAAAAAGTCTCATCATTAGTAAATAAATCTATATAATTCTTTAATCCTACAAATTTTGCCGGAGATAAAATATCATAATTGCAAAATGAATAATATAAGGATATTCCCATAGGCACTATCAAAAAAGCTAGGAATCCTATTATGAAAGGCATGCAAAATATAACTCCCGCACTACTTTCTTTATTTAAAAATGAATATAAATTACACTTCTTTTTCAATTTCTTCCCTCCGATTTCAGAAAAATGGCTATCATAAAAATTTAATGATAGCCATTTTTCATATAAATGATGCTATTCAAGTGATTCAAATATCGCATTAGCACCACTAAAATATTCTTCTGCAGCTTGTTCTGGCGTGCATTCACCATAACCTACTTTTTCTTCTAACTTATTAAGAAGACTAGTAACCTCGCTACTTCCTTCCGGCTCGGCCGGACCAAGAGAAGAACAATTTGCTGACACTACATCATTAACAAATGTAACTACCTTCTGATCGCTTTCTTCAAGTAACGGCATGATTGATTCAGAAACTACAGATGATGCAGGTATACCTCTTTCACATAACAATACTTCATATGCATCTGTAGAATTAATTAAATAATTCAATAATGCGACTGCTTCATCAACATTTTCACAATCCGCGCTGATAGAAAACAACATACTAGGCTTTAAGTAGTTTGATTTTGTAGGATTATCTGAAGGTACTGTAGTAATTCCAATCTCTACTCCATCTGCTGCAGCACTTTGATATGCGCCTAACATACTTGAACCGTTAATAGTACACCACACCATTGTTTCTGGACTTGAACCATATACAAGCGGACTTTGTTCAACAGATGAACTATCTGTTATTAATTCCGGTGACATATGCCAGCCTTCTTCAATACCAGTCTGTAACAGTTCAAAGTAAGAAACATACTCAGATGCATCACTTGCAGGAAGCTCCTTATCTACAATCTGCAAATCATTAGCTCTTGCCCAAGCAAGCATATCTAATCCATGAGCACTAGAAATGATATTTGCAGTGTATCCAGTCTTTTCATATACTTCTTTAGCAATTTCTATAAATTCATCCATAGTGCAGTTATCTTTCATTGTGATTCCTGCTTCATCCAGAAGTGTCTTATTATAGAAAAGACATGTTGCACTGACGCCAGATACCATGCCATATACGCCACCATCAATCTCTCCCATTTCCATTACTGAATCTGAAATATTTGATGTATCAATTGCTCCACTTTCAATATAAGGTGTAAGATCTAATAATTGCCCTTTTTCAACATATGTACTAATTACCGAATAATCCATTTGGACTATATCAGGTAATTCCTTTCCTGCTGCCAGTGCAGACATTTTACTCCAGTAATCATCCCACTGATAAAACTGTGAGTTGATTTCAATACTCGAATTCGACTCTGCGTACATTTCAAGCACCTGTTGAGTTCTTTCGTTACGAACCTGATTCCCCCACCAGGCCATCTCGATAGAAGTCACACCATTTGTTGATGAACCACTATCTTCAAGTTCATCTTTTTGGCTGCTAGAACAAGCTGCAAACGATAAACTCATCATTCCTGCACAAAATAATGCTAACCCCTTTTTTAATTTTTTTCTCATTTCACTAACCTCTCCTTTGTAATATTTGATGATATTATTTTGTCTTAAATTGCATAATTTTTGAATTCACAAAACCCACATTACACATCACAAAACTTTACTATCTCTTCAAATAACATACTTTTTAGCACAATTGTTACTTTTTTCGATTCCATCCTCCTTAGAGATTCTTGATTCATTGACAATCTATCAAAAAATATAATATTATCGAAATCGGAATATATTTCCTCCAGTATAAATGAAAGAAGTAATACATCATGAAGTTAAAATTTATATCTTTTTCCATTCGTACAAAATTGCAGCTAATCATTATTGCAAACATCCTAATTATTGCTGCAGCAGCTTTTTTCACACTTCATTTTGTTTCAGAATCCCATAAAAATGTTTTATATGAAGGATTAACATCTTCTTTAACCTATTCAGGATCAGAGATAAAAAATAATCTTGATCTAATTGATAATGTCGCAGACAATGTTTTTTCTAATAGTTCAATTCAGGAAAATTTACGTTTAAGCAAAACAAGTACACAGAATTCTGAAAAAAATTTATATCATTCTTCGATATATACAACTCTGGCCGATTATGTATATACATACAAGAATGTCGGATTATCCTATATAGCAATAATCCAAAATAACGATTTATTTACCACGTCATTAATCTCCACTTCAGAACTTCCACAGGAAATGATAGATTATTTAGTTAGCGAGGGAGAAAAAGCAGAAGGCAAAACAGTATGGATAAACAAATATAGTGACCAATACGGACTTTTTCTTGTCAAGGAAATTCGGAGTATAGATAATCTGAAATTCGAGAATTTGGGAGTGTTAATTGTCAATATTGATTTAGATAAACTTATATCTGCAACATCTGTTAAATACTTTGAATATGGCAATAGTTTTTACGTACTTTCTCAAGAAAATACAATAATGGCCTATAGTGATACAATCGATTCTTATAAAGCGGAAGAACTGGCTCAAAACAATATTTACAGATACAAAATTCTTTCCATTGATTCAGAAAATTTTTATACTGTTTCAAGTAAAATCCCAAAATATGATTGGAACTATTTAGTTGCAGTATCATATGACGAAATAATGAAAACAACTACGTACACTCAAGCTATATGGATTATTATTTTACTTTTTGCAATTGTATTTTCCTTGATTATATCCACTCTATTATCGGATAATATTATTAATCATCTAAGTCTTTTAGTAACTAAAATGAAAAGCTTTGGTAGCAACAATTATCATGCTGACGAATATAAGTATTCATATGTAAATCGAACAGATGAAATTGGTGTGCTACATAACACTTTTGACTCAATGGTCAACCAAATTAACACTCTAATTGAAAAAGATTACAAAAATGAGCTATTAAATAAAGAAGCTCAGATAAAAGCTTTAGAAAATCAAATTGATCCTCATTTTTTATATAACACTTTGGATACTATTAACTGGACTGCAAGATCCATAGGCGCCAATTCAATCTCAGATATCTCTATAGCTTTGGCCAATCTACTCAGAATAAGCCTTAGTAAGGATGATGAAGGTTATACCATCAAACAAGAGATTGATACTTTAAATTACTACTTTACAATTCAGAAAGTAAGATATCAAAAAAGACTTGATTACAGTATTAATATTTCAGAAGATTTGTTTAAATATGAAATACCTAAACTAACTTTACAACCACTTGTAGAGAATTCGATAAGATACGGTTTGGAAGAGATGACTGATATATGTCACATTTCAATTAATGCTTGGACTGAAAATGAAGATATAATCATTGAGGTAAGCAACAATGGATCTTCCTTCGAAAATGATATGCTTGAAAAACTTTTGAGCAACAATATTATTCCTAATGGATTTGGTGTAGGCATTTCTAATATTCACAAGCGTTTACAACTAACCTATGGACCAAATTATGGGTTAACATTGAACACCCAAATAAATAATTTTACCGGAGAAGAAGTTGCCGTAGTGCGAATTAAAATTCCCCAAAAATCAATATAAACGAAAGGTATAAACTTTTTGCTATGCAAACACTATTACTAGTTGATGATGAAGAAATTATTTGCAATTCTATTTTGAATCTTATTGATTGGACTTCTATAGGAATAAAAGTAATTGGAACCTGTCTTGATGGCGTAGAAGCGTATCATACCATCTTAGATGAATCTCCTGACATAGTAATGACCGACATCAGAATGCCAGGTATCTCAGGCCTAGAACTAATAGAGAGAATATCCAAAACTAATTTAAATACCAGCTTTATCATCTTAAGTGGCTACAGAGAATTTGATTATGCAAAAAAAGCTATGCAATTTGGTGTTCAAGACTACTTGTTAAAGCCATGCAATGAATCTCAAATTATAGATTGTATAAAACAAGTTATCGAAAACCGCCAAAGAAATGTTCTACAAAATAATAATATTTCCCAAAACAATTTATCAATAGAGCTACATAAAGCTTTGATTTATAATATTGTTCGCGACGGGATTTCACGTCCAAATTTGGACAATGATTTTTTTGAACCATATAATAACTATCTCAGTCTTAATGATTTTTCATATCAACTTTTCACGACTTATTATTTGGAAAAAAAGAATCTTTCTTCTTTCCTTACCGCGATAAGTTCTTTTTTTGCTAAAGAAATGCCTGGACTAACAGTTTATAACATTTATACTTCAAATGTATTATTAACTTTTTTCCAAAACTACCAAACTGACTATTTATCGTATTATGATTTTTTAAATAAATTGTCATTCCCATCAGAAGTTGCTTCATGCACTTATGAAAATGAATTATATCCTAATTTACATTCATTACTGGAAGCACAAATACCAAGACTGCGTCGATTCAATATTATTTATTTTTGCGACGATTTAAAGCTAGTTCCAAATTTCAATTACGGAAATACGATGTCTGAAATGAACTGCATTATAAAACAACTAACAGAAAATAAATTACAGCCGGAAGATTTTATAAAAAATATTCACGAACTATTATATTCAATTACAGACAGAGATTTTCTGATACAGATAATCTCCAATATGCTGATATCGCTTAACACAAATTTGTCAGAAAACTCTTTGCTAATTATATATGAATCACTAGCAGAAATCAGAAAAAAAGAATCTAATGCAGAAATTATATGTCTTGCCACAAACAATGTAGCATCTTTATTACAAGAAAGTTTTAATAAAGAAAAATACAGTGTCTTTATTGAGAAACTTATTAATTATACGCAGGAGCATTTGGATGATTCAAATCTGACCTTAAAATGGATTTCAGAGAACTATTTGTATATGAACGTAAACTACGTAAGCAGACGATTTTTCCAAGAAACAAATCGTAAATATTCAAACTACCTTATGAATTTACGCGTTCAGCGAGCCAAAGAATTATTTGCTAATAATCGAAACCTTACTATTCAAGATGTTGCAGAAATGGTTGGTTGTGGAAACAATCCTAATTACCTAAGTAGAATTTTTAAAAAATGTACCGGAATAACTCCATCTGTCTATATTGCAAATTTAATATAAAATGTAAATGAAGCTAGCTTCATATCCAAAACCCCAGAAGTTATTCCTTACGACAATGTAAAGCAATACGCAAGCCTTCAATTATTTCATTGAAGGCTTGTGTTCTGCCAGACTGCAAGCAGAGTACGGGAATCGAACCCGCCTCCTCAGCTTGGGAAGCTGATGTACTACCGATATACTAACTCTGCAATGAATCCATATTAACTAAGGATTATTATACACATATTAAATTAATAAATTCAACAATGCAATCCTCCCAAATTTCCAAATTAGAGCGTAACATATTATAAAAGTTCTTGTAAAATGCTACAGAAAGATTTTTTGAAATGAGGAAATAATAATGGCATTTATTGGAATTTTGTTAGTTTATATCTTAATGATTGCAGCTTTCCTAGGAATGAAGCAACAAAAGGTGATACCTACTTTCTCCATGGCTCTTTGCCCTCATTTGTTACATGGATGTGACACGCTTTCATTGCAGCAAGTGCTGTATCATGACTTTCTGGTGTAACGCCAGCACAACAAGCTGCATCTACATAAATTGGTACATTAGGAAGTGCTGTTTTTGCAATAATAGCATTTGATATAACACATATATCTGTGCAAACGCCAACAAGCTCTACTTCATCAATTTGATTTTTCTTTAATCGTAATAGTTCAAAAAGCTTGTCTGAACCAAATGTTTCTTTATCGATTTCATAAACATCTTGATTAAGATCTTCAATTACTGACTTTAAAGTATCTTCAATTTCCCAACCTTTTGTGTTTTTAATACAGTGTGGTACAGGGAGATTTTTGCCTTCCTCTAATTCCATATAATCATTATTATGAGTATCTCTTGTAAAAACAATTATTGTTTCGTCATCTGCCGCATCTAGTTTGGCCTTAATATTATCGATAACTTTGATACCGTCTTCGTTTCTTAAAGCACCTGTTAAGAAATCATTTTGCATATCAACTACTACTAAAATTTTTCTTTCCATAATTATTATCCTTTCAAATATTTATATTCTTTTGATGTTCTTCCGCCTGGAAACCGTGATTTTATTTCACTTCCCGTTTCGATAACTTTATTCTTAATAATATCTCTAAACGACTTTTTGTATAATTCTTGCCCCAGAACCGATTCATATACTCGTTGTAACTCCGAAAGAGTGAATTTATCAGGTGCCAGGCAAAAAGCTTTGTCATTATATAAAAATTCGTTTCTTAGTTTAGATATTGATTCAATGATTATTTCAACATGATCAAAAGCTAGTCTTTCAAAGCCATTTACATGTGTTGGTACATAATTTCTGTAACTTAAAATACCATTTTTAAACGTTTCTCTTTTTAAATCGTATTTAATAGTAACATCTTTCTCATTATTTGATAATAACAAGGTATCTTCATTAAATGTCACATCAAACCATGCTGCATCACAAGCGTCGTCCATACCTTTTACTGTTTCAAGATTTTGGACCAAAGCCATATACGCAATACTCATAACCCAAGTTCTTGGATCTCGCCTCGGTTTTGTGAATGTATAAATTTGATCTAAATAAACATTATTGAGACCGGTTTCTTCTTCAAGTTCTCTTGCAGCGGCTTGATATGCTGTTTCATTATCATTTATAAAACCACCAGGCAATGCCCATTGATTTATAAATGGATGGTTACCACGTTTTATTAATAATAATTTTAAGCAAGAAAACTGTTTATCCATTCCCAGAACCATAATATCTGCTGTAACAGATGGTCTTTTATAATCACCAGGATTATATGCTTCCAAAAATTCTTTTTCAGTTAAACCATCTTTGTTTTTTAATTCTTGTGTCATGCTTTATCCCTTCTATGTAAATAAGTATCCCATTAACACTTATCTGTAATTAATTTATATGCCATGTTAAGTATTATGTCAACACTTATTTTCGCAAAAGAGATAGCCCCTCCGATGATTAAATCGTTAAATAAAACTATTTTATTTATTTGTGCTTTACTTTAAAATTTTGTATTAAAATTCGAACATGTCCTCGAATAAGGCTATTCTTTACAAAAAAAATAGCCATGATATTATGATAATAACAAATACAAGGGTTTTGGATGTAGAAGAATTCGTCCACGTCTACACGCCGATGGTTTGACAGGAGGTAACTCCGAGAGATGCGGGAGCTATTGGACGCCCGCCCAAAATCCTTGTTGCTTGTTATAAATAATCACGCCCAAGAGTTTTCTCTTGGGCGTTTTTCATATCTAATCTACGATGGAATATTCTAGTGGCTCGCTTACCTTAATTGCAGTCTGTGAATCAGCTAAAATCTCTGCAAATGGGACATCACACCAATCCATGGTCCAGATTCTATGAAGCTTCCATCCATGTCCACCCAAAACTCCAATCTGAGCCACTTCACGGTCTTTTGTATTTGATGACTGTCTATATGATTCTCCATCAAGCATAATACCAACCAAATATTCATCCTCGTTATAAGGATTAATTATAGCTATATCTACTTTAAATTTGGAATGTCCAACTGCCTTCTGATATTTGTATCCAGCATTTTCAAGTTCTGCACAGATACAATCCATAATTCCTTGATACTTCTCGTTATGAATCTCAGAATAAGACATAAGACATCTGGAGTTTGCCTTTTTCAGCAAAATCTAAGAAGTTCTTAAGTGATTCAACGCCCTTCGACTTTGTACTCTTAAGATCAATCATATCCGCTGTCATTGTTGAGAACACAAGCATTTCAAGACGCGCACGTGATACATGTTTGGATAATTCTCGTAAAACAGATGCCCCATTGGTCCTTTCATATGTTCTCCCGACTCTACAAGCTAAGTATTATGTAGTAGTTCAAATAAATTATTTATAGTTACTTAAAAAATTCTTTGCTGCCTCATGCAGCTTCGTCACAACATCTTCTGGCCCAGTGACGATTACATCACCTCCCAGGCTGAAAATCCAGCCAAAGAATTGCAGACTCACTGCAACATCCACAGCTATCATGCTTCTGTCCAATCCCGCCTTTCTGATTGTGATATCCTTGCCGAATCTATCAATGAATATCCCCACCTTTTCATTAGGAAATTCAATATGTACTTTTCTGATTTCACCACCAAACATGGAAAAATTTTCCAGCGTGTAGCTTGTCATATCAAAGTTTTTGAAATGCTCCTCTCCTTCACGCTTATCTTCTGATATAGAAAGCTTCATCATCTTATCCACGCGATAATGCTTTACCTTATCAGCTGCAGAATCATAGGCAACCAAATAATAGTTTTCATCAGCCCAGGTCAAAGCCCAAGGACTTACCTTGTACTTTTCACCATTTTTCCTAGGCTCCAATGTTTTATCAAGTGTCCAGGAACAATACAAAAACTCAATCTGCTTATTATCCGAAATGGCAATATGAATAGAATCCACCGAATAATAAATACTCTCATTCATGGTCTTGATTCTGTCATTGACATATACCTGCCTTTTCAGCTGCTTTGCCTGGTGCTCACTGACAAAGGCATTCATCTTTTTAATCAACACATCAGACTTGCTCTTGGAAATAAACTTGGATGACTGAATCGCATCAATCAGCAGCTTTACCTCCGCTAACTCAAACGTGCGACTGCCTACATGATAGTAGGTCTCACGACCTTCCTGCTCTTTGATAACCTCTATACCAAGACTTTCTTCCATGCATTTAAAATCATCATAAAGGCTCTTCCGCTCAGCAGTAATATCATATTTCTGCAATTCCTTTATAATCTGTGCAAGTGTCAGGCTATGCTCATCATCAGTCTTCTCCTGCATAATCTTGCATAGAATACTCAGTTTTAGTTTCTGATTAGACCCCTTAGACATTATAATACCCTCCTGCGTATACTCAATTTATTTTGAGTATAACACAGGAGGGTTGATTATTGGACAAGATTT
>FLNY01002080.1_pt1 | contig 49192 bp, 50 predicted proteins | sample 1140381 | NCBI WGS metagenome assembly FLNY01 (sample SAMEA3878172, study PRJEB12797) | bioreactor metagenome | biome: Moose rumen | place: Sweden | collected 2011-10
TTATAACGCGGCAAAAAAGGCGGGCATTAAGCTCGGCGCATACGTTTACATATACTCAAAAACTCCCGAAGCCGCCGAGGAGGGCGCAAGGTGGGTATTGGACGAGATTAAAGGGCTCAGCTTTCAGCTCCCGATTTACTGTGATATGGAGGACAAAAGCATTGCCTCGCTCGGAAAAACGAAGCTAACTAAAATTGCAGAGGCGTTTAACAACGCGATTATAAAAGGCGGCTACAGAGCAGGCATTTACGCAAATCTCGACTGGTACAACAACAAGCTCCTACCCTCAATTAAGGATTACCCCACGTGGATTGCTCACTACACGAGCGGTAAGAACAAATACCGCGGAAAATATGAAATGTGGCAGAATTCCTCAACAGGTAAAATCAGCGGAGTAAACGGCAAGGTCGACACCGATTATCTTTACGAAAACATCTTTGAAACGGGCAAAAAGAGCGTTGACGAAATTGCAAAGGAGGTAATCGACGGCAAATGGGGCAACGGGAGCGAGAGAAAAAAGCGCCTTAAAGCCGCAGGCTACGATTACAAGGCCGTGCAGAAAAGAGTGAACGAGCTCATAAAAAATAAATAGGCGTTGCATTATGTCGTATTACTGATATAATAGGCTTATAATATAAATCACGGTACGGTAAAAACAATGAAACTGAAAGAGCTTGAAATCGGTCAGACAGGTATAATTGAAAAGGTTGAGGGCGAGGGCGCGCTGAGGCAGCACTTTCTCGATATGGGCGTTATACCCGAAGCGGAGATAACGCTTGTTAAATTCGCGCCGATGGGCGACCCTGCCGAGTACAGAATCCACGGGTACGAATTAACGCTCAGGCTCGCAGACGCAGAAAAGATTACCGTGAGGAAAACGAGCGCAACGTCAAAAAGCTCAAAGGACGTTCGCAGAAGCCATATCGAGCACCCCGGACTCGGCGAGGGCGGTAAATACCATATCAAGAGCGAGGAAAATCCCCTCCCCGACGATAAGGTTTTATCCTTTGCGCTTGCGGGAAATCAGAACTGCGGCAAGACCACGCTTTTCAATCAGCTCACGGGCTCAAACCAGCACGTAGGAAACTTCCCCGGGGTTACCGTGGACAGAAAGAGCGGACAGATTAAAAACTACCCGAATACCGAGGTAGTCGATTTGCCGGGTATATATTCCCTTTCGCCGTATTCAAGCGAGGAAATAGTATCAAGGCGGTACATACTCGGAGAAAAGCCTACGGGTATTATCAACATTGTTGACGCCACGAACATCGAAAGAAACCTTTACCTTACTATGCAGCTTATGGAGCTTGAAACGCCGATGGTGCTTGCGCTCAATATGATGGACGAGGTAAGGGGCAACGGTGGCTCAATACTGATTAACGAGATGGAGAGCATACTCGGGATACCCGTAGTACCGATTTCAGCCTCAAAGAACGAGGGCGTGCAGGAGCTCGTAAACCACGCCGTACATATTGCAAAGTATCAGGAAAAGCCGAGAAGGAACGACTTTTGCGACGTTGAAGCGTACGGAGGGGCGGTTCACCGCTGTCTTCACGGAATTATGCACCTTATTGAAGACCACGCAAAAGCGGCTGAAATTCCCGTACGCTTCGCCGCGACTAAGCTCGTTGAGGGCGATGAGAGAATAAAAGACGCGCTCAAGCTCGACGAGAACGAGGCTGAATTCGTGGAGCACATCATAGTTCAGATGGAGCAGGAGCGCGGGCTCGACAGAGCCGCAGCAATCGCCGATATGCGTTTTTCGTTCATTACAAAGCTCGTAGAGGAATGTGTAGTAAAGCCCACGGAGAGCAAGGAGCGCGAGCGCAGCAGAAAGATTGACAGTATCCTTACGGGAAAATATACCGCTATTCCCTCCTTCATATTTATTATGGGGCTGATATTCTATATCACCTTCGGCGGCGTAGGGCTTTGGCTTCAGCAGCTTATGGAAAAAGGAATTGACCTGCTGAGTCAGTACGCGGACGCGGGACTTACCGCGTGGAACACCAATCCCGTCGTTCACTCCCTTATCACAGACGGAATAATAAACGGCGTGGGAAGCGTCGTGGTATTCCTGCCGATAATCGTAACGCTCTTTTTCTTCCTCTCTCTGCTTGAGGACACGGGATATATGGCGAGAGTCGCCTTTGTTATGGATAAGCTCTTAAGAAAGTTCGGGCTTTCGGGCAGGAGCATTGTGCCCATGCTTATAGGCTTCGGCTGTTCGGTGCCGGGCGTTATGTCCTGCCGCACGCTCCCGTCGGAGCGCGACAGAAAAATGACGATAATGCTCATTCCGTTTATGAGCTGCTCGGCTAAGCTTCCGATATACGCACTGTTTTCTGCCGCATTCTTTCCTAAGTATTCGGCGCTCGTTATGATAACGCTCTACCTTATCGGAATTATTGTGGGAATACTTACGGCGGTTATTTCAAAGAGCACGTCCTTTAAGGGCGAGGCGGTACCCTTCGTAATGGAACTCCCAAACTACCGTATGCCGAGTGCTAAGAACATATTAAGACTGCTTTGGGACAAGTCAAAGGATTTCCTCTCAAGAGCGTTTACGGTAATATTCATCGCTTCAATCGTAATCTGGTTTTTGACGACCTTTAATTTCCATCTCGAAATGGTGGAGAGCTCAAAGGACAGTATGCTTGCGGTTATAGCGGGTTGGATAACGCCGATATTCGCGCCGCTAGGCTTCGGCGACTGGAGAATTACGACCTCGCTCATCACGGGCTTTATGGCTAAGGAAAGCGTAGTTTCCACCCTTTCGGTACTCTTCGGTAACGCAAGCGCGGTTAAATCCGTTTTGTCGGTCGGCTCAGCCGCCTCACTCCTTGTATTCTGTCTGCTCTACACCCCCTGCGTTGCTACAATCGCGGCGGTTAAGCGTGAGCTCGGCAGGCTCTGGGCGGGCGGAATGGTCCTCCTTCAATGCGGCGTTGCGTGGCTTTGCGCAGGCGCGGTATACCTCATATGCTCGCTTTCGGGAATTAAGTAAGGTGATATAATTGACGGAGTTTTTAATAAGACTTGTTAAAAAGAGAAATGGGGAAAGCAAACTGAGAAGCGCTTACGGCTACCTCAGCGGCATTACGGGAATAGTCTGTAATCTTCTTCTCTGCGTAACAAAATTCACCTTAGGCGTGCTTACGGGCGCGCTTTCCGTCACCGCGGACGCGGTTAACAACCTCACGGACTGTGCGGCGAATATAGTAACACTTACGGGTATTAAGCTTTCGGACAAGCCCGACGATAAAGAGCACCCGTTCGGTCACGGCAGAATTGAATACATCTCCGCACTTATCGTTGCAATCTCGGTATTCGTAGTAAGCTTTGAGCTTGCAAAAAGTTCGCTTTCGAAGATTATTCACCCCGAGGAAATGAAATTCAGCGTTTGGTATCTCGTAATACTCGGCGCTACGGTTCTTGTTAAAATATGGATGGCGTATTTTAACTCAAAGCTCTATAAGCTTACGGACAACCTCAACCTTAAGGGCGTTAAGCTCGACAGCATTAACGACTGCATAGTTACCTCTGCCACGATTATTTCAATGCTCCTATCGCACGCGTTTAAGCTGAATATAGCCGACGGTATTACGGGGCTCGGGATTTCGGTATTCATTTTCTTCTCTGGTGTCGGAATACTAAAAGAGGTGCTAAACCCGCTGATAGGCGAGCCTCCTTCAAAGGAGGTAACAAAAAGGATTGAGAAAATAATCTGCGAGAGCGATATAGTGCTCGGCGTGCACGATATAATCATCCACAGCTACGGCAAAAGCAGGACAATCGCCTCTGCTGACGCCGAGGTTAACGCGGACTCGGATATTTTCGAGATACACGGCGCTATCGACGGCGCTGAACGGAAAATCCTTGACGAGCTCGGAATAGTAATATGTATTCATATGGACCCCGTCGATACCTCGGACAAGGAAACGGCAAGGCTCAGGAAGGAGGCTGAGGAAATCATAAAGGAATACGACGAAGCGTTCTCCTTCCACGATTTGAGAATTACCGAAGCCGACGGGCAAAAAAAGCTTTGCTTTGACCTTGCGATACCGTTTGATTACAGCGAAAGGAAAAGCAGAATCGCCGAGACTTTAGAGCAGAGGTTTACGGAAAAGCACCCAGATATGCAAATAGAAATAAATATTGAACATTCATATACTTAAAAAGAGAGCCTCGACGGAAACGCCGAGGCTTTTATTATAGTTTTAAATTCCCGTTTGCGGGATTGTTTATTACACTTCCCTGCTCTGTAAATCGGGAGCCGTGGCAGGCGCAGTCCCAGGAGTGCTCCGCGCCGTTCCATTTAAGAGCGCAGCCGAGGTGGGGGCAGCGCTTCGCCGTAGGCGTAAGAAGATTGGTTATCGTTTCACAGGCGTTTACAAAAAGCTGAGGCTTAAGAATACTCCTCGAGGGGTTAAATACGTCGGCATAGGCGTTTTCCCTTTCGAGTATCATATCGCAAAGTATCATAGCCGCGGTCATTGCGCCCGTCATTCCCCACTTATTAAATCCGCTTGCAACGTACAAATCGGACGTTGACGCGGAGTACTGACCGATATACGGAATACTATCAAGGCTCATACAGTCCTGCGCCGCCCAGTAATACATTTCCCTTGACGACGGATACACTTCATGAGCATAGCTTCTCAGCTCGTTCCAGTTCCCGCCCTTTTTTCCCGTGCGGTGTCCTCCGCCTCCGAGCAGCAGCAAGCCCTGATAATTCCTGAAGGAAAGCCCCGTATCGCTCTCGTCAACGTACATTCCGTTCACGTCCGCAGCGCCGTCAAGCGCCAGTACGTAGGAGCGGTGCTGATATAGCTTTAGAGGATATAATCCGTGCTTATTAATAAACGGAAAATGAGTCGCGACGATAACCTTCTGCGCCTTAATCGAGCATTTATCCGTTACCGCGGTATTACCGACCATCTCGCGCACGAAGGTATTTTCATAAATATTCAAGTCCTTACATATTGCGCTTATGAACTTAAGCGGGTGGAACTGCGCCTGGTCGCGAAACTTTACCGCGCCGACCGTTTTAATCGGTATTTTCGGGGTTTCGCAGAGCTCCGCCTCAAAGCCGATTTTATCAAGCGCGTTCATTTCCTTTTCAAGCTTATACCTGTTGGAAACGGAATAAACGTAATTATCCTTAAGCTCATAATCGCAATCAATTTCCCTGCAAAGCTCGGCGTATTTATTGAACGCCGCTTTATTCGCTTCAAGATAATGCTTAGCGCCAAGTATTCCGTAGGACTCGGCTATTTTATTATAAATCAGCCCGTGCTGATAAGTTATTTTTGCCGTAGTGTTACCCGTGGTTTCGCCGCAAATATTGTCCTTCTCAACGAGCATACAGTCAACGCCGCTTTCTTTAAGCAGATACGCACTCAGTATACCCGCTATTCCGCCTCCGATAATAAGGACGTCCGTGCTTTTATCCTCCTGCAGCTCCTCAAAGCGCGGAAGGGATACCGTGTTTTTCCAAATAGATTCCATATAATCATTCTCCGTCGTATAATACAAGTTCACTGTCAGAATTATAAATCCCGAGGAATACCTCGCCCGCGTTACAGTAGCCGTTCAGCTTAAGCTGTTTATTAAGCCATATTGTATCAAGCCCCAGCCTTTTAAGGTTTTCGTCAAGAATTCTTCCGTCCATAATGAGCTCCGTCCCGATATACTCCTGCTTAGGATCAAGCTCCATATCCTCGGGGTTAAGCGGGCGCTTAGTACTAACTGGCAGGATGGAAAGCTGTCCGTTATATTCAAATATCGCAGTCTGAATATCGTCAAGATTAAAATACCCCTCCTGCCTGCACAAAAGCAGAAATTCGCTGAGCTCAAGCTTCGCCTTTTTCATATTATTACGGTAGATTTTACCATTATCCATAATAATTGTCGGCGTGCCGTTAATATACTTACGTGATTTCGGAAAGCGCCTCGTCACAACACTCAGCACAAGCGTTACTGCACTGAAGGTTACAAGCGCAACGATTGGCTTCCACCAAGGGCTTTCAAGCATTGTTGCAACCTCTGCGGCGACAGAGCCTATCGTGATTCCCGTAATATAGTCAAAGAATTCAAGCTGCGCGACCTGTTTATGACCTATCAGCTTTGCAATAATAAACAGCGTCGCCGCGGAAAACAGCGCCGCAAGGAACACCTTTAAAGCTTCCATAATGTACCTCCGTTACAGTATTTATTATTTCCGCTTTTTTTATAATAATCCTCAACTTATACACATACTCAGGATTTTTAACAAAGGGTGTTTCTGTAATAAAATATAAAGAAAAAGGGAGCTATTCAGGTCGGCAAGAACTTTAAGGTAATGAAATCTGCATTTGTTGATTGGTGCAGGGAACGGAGAGTATAAGTTAGCAACCACTGATATTTCAGTGGTTGCTCCTTTATTAACCGCAATTCTACTTAACGCAGACAAATTCCACGCCAAAAGGATTGCATAAACACAGCACTTAATTTATAATAAAACCGAGGTGAGTATATGGACAACAAGCAAATCGGTAAGTTTATTTCAAAAATGAGGAAATCGAAAGAGTTAACCCAAAACGAGTTAGCTGATAAATTAAATATAAGTAATAAAACTGTTTCAAAATGGGAAACCGGAGAAGGATTACCCGATATTTCGGTTTTGCCCAAGCTTGCAAAAGTATTAGGTGTAACCGTTGATGAAATACTAAACGCTGAGCTAAAAGATGAAGCTCGCATAAAAGTTGAAGAAGTTGCAAATGAAAAAAATCTCTTAAATATTTTTCATATATGCTTTTTGATTTCATGTTTTATATGCGGGTTTGGATCCTTACTCGGCAGTTTTAACGAGATTTATTCTATGTTCTCTTTTAAGGTCCTGTTCTATACGCATTGGGAAATTATTTTTGCTGCCGTTGCTTTTGGTTGTATCGTTTTCGGAAACTTGTTATTTTATATAAGTGCACTAAGGCTAAATGTTATTTATCCTAAAGAAAAAATCATTCTGCTTTCATATAAAAAGGCATTTTTGGTTTTTATGATAAGCATCGTCTTTATACTTACATTTATTATCAGGATTATTGATCACTATCTTTGGCTTTACTACACTGAACTGATGATTGGATCTTTTATATATGTTATTATGATTGTACTTTGTATAGTCCTTTCAAAGAAAATTGAGAAGAAATACAGCAATGAATAAAAACACAAAAAGAATTGTTCTGATATTACTTGCAATTATTATATTACTTCCAAACTTGTTAATAATAGGAGTTAGTGCAATTTATCGTCAAAACTTTTATCAAGATATATACTACCATTTCTTAAATCCGCAAGTAAAAGTAACGATAAATGCAGAAGTATTTATTGACGGAGTTCCAGTTGCTATTGACGAAAACAGTGTAACCGTAACTATGGATTATGAATTAAATGAAACGGGTCTTAGTTCAATTACTGCTGACAATAACAACTTGACTATAAAGTATCGTGCACCTTATGGTACTTTTGAGTATGCTTTTCTTGCAGGAGATTATAAAATCGTACTTAATCTACCGCATTTTAACGAGTGGGAAGTTAATGAATATAATTATGTTATTTCAATAGATACTAACAAAAAACAAATAACATACGATTATAAATACAGCTATCCGACTGAAGAGACTTATGAAACAATAATCAAAACGGGCAAACAAACAGAACCATTACAAAAGGAAAATACGATTTCGCAATACCATTAAAGAAAAAGAATGAGGAATTCGAGGATACGGATAATGGAGAAGAACAATAAAAAACGCAAATGGATTATTATAGCGACAATTGTATTAATTGTTGTCATTATTATACCTATCATTGTCATAAAAAGCATATTCGGGGTCAAACCAAATGCAGATTGGCTAAGCGTCAGGGCATATCAGGGCGACCGAATAACTGTAAATTTGCACATTACCATCGATGGAGAACCTGCAGCGGTAAAGAAAAACGGAATTGGATTTAATCTGAATAATAATAATGATGATTTCCAAACATTAACTGACCGAGCTAATGATTATAACACATATAAATACTCTTTGACAATTGTGAATGACAAAGGCAAATCAATTCCGCTTAATATTACAGTTAATCATTGGAACTGGTGGGAGATTGTAGAAAGTGATTTGTATATTGAAATTGATACAAAAACAAACTCCTACAAAACTCACGAAACATATTGTTATACTGCAGAAAACCCGATATATCATTATGAAAAAGCATCGGAGCCAGAGCAGACAGTAGAAGGTATTGACAGTATAGAAGAATACGCAGGCTGCAAAGGATAATAAGAAAAGAGCAGTTTTCGCTGCTCTTTTCTTAATTTATAGGTTGAAAAATGGTTGGCAAGTGGTTGACGTTCAGGCAATCTCAAGTCAACTAATGGCAACCCAAGTCAGCCATTCGGCATAAATCTTTTTTCAGTTGCGCCCAATTTTTGAATTTTTAACCACTACACAGTTGAAACCGTCATTCTGCGAAAAGGTATACTATACCTTTTCTTTCCAAATCAAAGATTTGGAGAATGACATCGCAAGTTCAAGTCTTGTCTTAAAGCAAAATACAGGGTAGTCCGTTTGGACTACCCTGTATTTTGGTCGGAGTGTAGAGTATACAGAGCGAAAAAGTCAAGCGTTTAGGCGGTTTGTGCGGTTGTTGGTTGGCTTATGGTTGACATTCGCACATTTTAAGCATTTAACGCCAATCCCGCACCGCTTAAGTACTCATCTACCTTCGCTACATTCTCATTCTGGAAATTATCAAAGACATCGGAGTAGGTATCAAGCGTAACCTTTATATCCGTATGCCCTAACAGATTCTGCAGCACCTTCGGCGGCATGCCCGACTCAATACAGCGGGTCGCATAGGTATGACGGAGGCTGTGCAGCGTAAGGCTGCCGCTTACCATTTCATCCTTAATACCGTACTTTTTAACGATACGCTGAAACTCCATATTCACCAGGCTTGTCGGCACGAGCGTTCCCGTCGTAGTGTGAAAAAGAAAACCGTCTTTAGTGGGAACATATTCCTTCAGCACCTTTTCAATAACAGGCTTCACCAAAGAGTTGATAGGGACCTGTCTGTTGCCCTTATCCGTTTTCGCAGAGTCGTTGACAAACGCTTCGCCGTGCTCCCCTTTTGCAATCGTCTTTTCTATATTAATATAGTTGAAATTCGTATTGATATCCTTCTTCGTTAAGGCGTTTATTTCTCCCATACGCATTCCGGTATATACGGATATGAGCATCTGCTCCGCATAGCGCACGGGCTCATGCTGAAGGACCTCCAGGAACCGCTTCTGTTCATCAAGGGTTAATGCCCGTATTTTTTTCGACTTCTTTGACGACTTCGGGCGGCGAACATCCAACATAGGATTATCAACAATGATTTTACGCTTGACCGCCTCTGCGAATCCCTGGTTGAGCATCATATGAATTTTGCGGATATATGACTGCGAATAATGCACCTTGGAAAGCATAAGCTCTTTCAGCATAGTGCTATCCACCTTCTGAATCGGAATATCTCTGATAGGACGGCAGTGTTTGAGCGTATCAAGATGACGGAAATAGGTCTGGTCCTGGATTTCATTCATCGCGCGCTTTTCGTTCAGCATCTGCATCATCAGCTGTTCAAAAGTAATGGTGGACGCATCAACGAACTTGCCGGAGTAAATAACAAATTTAACCTTTTGCATTTTCTCCTCAACCTCTTCAGGCGTATCGCCGAGAACGGTTTTACGGATACGCTTACCGTTTTCGTACTTGCCCAGATCGAGCTGTCCCATCCACTTTTTCTTGCTCTCGATATAGAAAATGCTACCCTGCCCGTAGTGATTCTTCGGCTTTTTTGCTTTAGCCATAGTATTCACCTCCGTCTGCATATTAACTCTTAAAATAGTCAATTACAAGTCTTTCGGAGAATATTATTTTAAATGTCCAGAAAGACGTACTGTTTACTGTTTCCTGAAGTAATAAAAGGATTTTTTGTATTAATTATGTTTGTTAAAACGCTTATAACCTTGACCGTTTATCAGTAAGGCATTATAATATAATTGTGTTTTTTCTAAACAATAATTAAGGAGAAAAAACTATGATTTGGATTACTGCCGCTGATATAGACAACTGGACAAATAAAGAACCTCGCAGAGCACAAGAAATGCTTCCTCTTCTTATTGGGAAGCTTATTCTTGCATCTAGCAACGATATAATTGATTATCATTTCCCTTATGGAAAAGCCGTTCAATTTAGTGGGTATGATGGTATCTTGGAAACAAAGGAGAAATCCCCGCATTTTCCTGATGGTAAATCAGTATGGGAAATGGGCACTGATCAAAACATCAAAGACAAATTCAACGATGATTATAAAAAACGCACAGATGAACCTAACGGAGTTATTCAGGCTGAAACCACATTTTGCTTTGTAACTTCTCGTATCTGGAATCATAGACAGGGAATCGCTGAAATAACTAAAGAAAAAGATCAACAAAAGATTTGGAAAAAAGTTAAAATTATCGATGCTAACAATCTTGAGCGTTGGCTTGAAGATTGTCCATCGGTTCAAATGTGGTTTTCTGTTATTATAGGAAAGCCTAAAGCTGGTATTCAAGATGCTTATAGCTTTTGGAAAGACACTATAGCAACAACAGATCCAAAACTAAATGCAGATTACTTCCTTTACAACAGAGAATCAGTTATAAAGAAGATTAATAATATTTTAGACTCAGACGCACGTCAAATTATAATAGTATCTAGTTCTTGGCTTGAGGCTATATTGTGCATTGTAGCGGAAATAGTTTCTTCAGAAGATAAATCAATAAAGACCTTCGGTGAAAAATGTCTTTTTGTTAACTCTTATGAAGCGTTGAAGGAAGCAGATTTAAACTGCAAAAGTTCAATAATTATTCCTTGTTTTCATTTTACGGACTCTCTTCCTACGTTTTCCGAGAACGAAAATTTTGTTCTTATTCCGGTTAATCAGTATGACCCTATTGATAGGATTAATAAAAGTTGTAATCGTATTGAAATTCCTGCAAGAACTCGGCATGAGTTTTGCGACGCCCTTGAAAAACTTGGTTATAGTTCTTCAGATGCATATGCTACGGGAGAAAACTTAAGATGTAATTTCATGGCGTTATATAGACAAATCTGTACGGATACTCTTAAAAAAATCCCGGTTTGGAGCAAGACAAGGGATGTGTCAATTCTTGTTCCAGCATTATTTGCTGGAGCATGGGAGGGTAAGAAATCCGGAGATATAAGTATTATTAGTAGGTTATCAGAGGTTTCCTATGATGAATATACTACATTGATTCACGAATACACTTTAGGTGAAAACACTACTTTATCTCTTATAGATAAAACTTATGCTTGTATCTCTATTGAAGAAATGTGGGATTTTCTTTGGGACAAAATAACAGAGAACAAGTTTACTTTGTTTAAGCAGTGCTTTATTGAGGTCTTTAATGAAAAAGACCCAACATATGAATTACCAGAAGAGAATTGGTATATGGCAAGTGTATTAGGGAAATCACCTTCTTATTCGAAAGAACTTAAAGAAGGCATGATACTCTCGCTCATAATGATGGTTTCACGTAAGAACGCGCAAAAGTACCGCCCGTTTACAAATAATATTGTAACAGAATGCAATGCATTAGTTAAAAGTGTTTTGGATAATATAAGTTCACTTCAACAATGGCAGACGATTTGCCCGTATCTTTCTTTGCTTATGGAAGCCGCACCCGAAATAGTCTTGAGTGTGTTGGAAAAAGAAGTAAATTTACCACAGAGTGATTTTTGGAGATTGTTTAAATCATCTGATGATTTTTTGTTCGGAAGGACATTCTACACTCATATTCTTTGGGCTCTTGAAATTTGTATTTGGGATAAAAGATACGCAACTCGTGCACTAAATCTTTTGATTGCATACGCAGAAAAAGGTTATTCATATAAACTGTCAAACTGTCCGGAAGAATCTTTATATCATATATTTTGCCTTTGGATGCCGCAAGGTGTATTTTCACTTGACGAAAGAAAGGAACTCTTGATTAGTATAACAAAGAATCATCATTCGATTGCTCCAAGACTTTTTGAAAAGCTACTGTCAAGTGTCTCGCAGATTTCCCCCGGTGTTTCAAAGCCTAAATGGAAGACAATAGATGCACCACTAGAAACAGTAACGCCTCCGCAATTATTGGAAATGCGGGAAGACTTATTGAGATGCTATCTAGATAGTATTACACCTTGCTATGAAGATTGGCATTTTGTCATTTCAGAATTAAATAGTTTTAAGCAAATTACTGTTATTTCGGAAATGTGTAAAAGCCAAAAGGAATTATTCTCAGAAGAAGACAGATTGAAATTATGCAAGGATTTGTCACACTATATTAGCCATAATAGGAAATTTAACCACGATACCTCTGATCGCATTGATATTATTGAGCAATTGTATAATGAAATGTTACCAAATTCGCCAAAATGCAATGCTCACTATTTTTCTTATCATTTTGATGGCTTAAATCCGGTTCCATATGATCCAGATAATTATAGTTATGAGAAAGAGCGTGAGAGTCTATATGAATTCCAAAAAATCAAAATTCAAGAAATGATAGATTCTTACGGCTTTGATTCTGTAATTGAGATTATTCCATTGATTGAAGACATCCCGGCTTATGCAAATGTTATTGCGGAAACCGCGTTGAAGAAGGACGTCGATTGGGATTATATTTTTAAGATTAAAACAATTAATGTATCCATTGCCTCAAACATTATTAAGGCTTTGTATAGATTTCCTCAGGCTAATGTTGTCGAAAAAGCACAAGCAGAACTTGAATCAGATAGACTGGGTTGGGCTTTAAGCTGTTTGACTATTGAGGATAATATAACAAAAATTATTAACGAAAGTGATTCTGAAGACTGTAAAAGAGTATATTGGGAAAATGTTAATATTTTTGGAATAAACACTAGAAATGAATCGTGGGTAAAGGATGTTATAAATAAATTCTTACAATATAAACGCCCATACTCAATTATTGATCGTTTCGCGTATGGCGACTGGAATGATCCAAATATAATAATTGAAGTCTTAAAGGCGGCATTAATTCAACAGCCTGCTTCAGAACCTTCAGGTCTTACATTACAACGTGTAGGGACTTATGATATTGAAGAAATGTTCAAGAAACTATATAAAAAGGCTAGTGGTTTGGAACTGGAGATAGCTCAGCTAGAATTATCATATTTAAAAGTTTTTGATTTGAAATTCGAGCCTAAATGCTTAATAGATTTAGTTTTAGATTCTCCAGAAATATATTTTGAGCTTTTGACAGGAGCATTTCGTTCGGATGAAGGAGATAGCAAAAGCGAAGATGAGAATAAAAAACATTTTGCTGAGATAGCATATACCGCTTTGGAAAGAATACGCAGAATTCCAGGATATTCTGTAGAGAACAAAACAATTGATGAGACTAAATTCAAGCAGTGGATAGATGCAACAACTGTCCTAGCACATAGTAATAAATACACAACAGCTCATGATGTTGTTTTAGGAAAAATTCTTTCTTATTCGCCAAATGGAACTGACGGAAACTGGCCCGCTGAGTGTGTACGTGATGTTTTTGAAAAACCACATTCTGATACTCTTGAAAGCAATTTCATTATTGGAAAGGAAAACCAACGTGGAGTATACACTGGTACTGCAGGGAAAGAAGAGAGAAAAATTGCGGTTAATTATAAGACTCAAGCCGATAAACTACAGTTGCGGTATCCTTTCACGGCTTCAATACTGTTAAGAATTAGCGATTATTATTATAATCAAGCCGAATATGAACGTGCTAGCGAATTAAGAGGTATATAATTATCAATTATTTGAACGAACCATTTTTAGAGCCTTGTGAAATATTCTTCTGGACTTTGGGCTTCTCCTGTGATATTTGTTATTGTTACAAGGAGGTGGCGAAATGCCGAAAACTATTGTTGAAACCATATTAAACCCAAAGTATCAGAAGGAGTATAATTTCAGGAACTTGGCTGAAAAGGTTGAAATATGCGAGCGACTGAAACATTTGGAGGAGGAGATAACATCTCAGCTTGACAGAGAGCATAAAAAGCTGTTTGAAGAATACGCTGAAGGGTGGGACAAACTACATACTGAGTTAAGTCTTGATACCTTTGCCTCAGGAATGAAGTTTGCAGAAATACATAACAGGTAAAAAACAGGGGCGGCGTGTTGCCGCCCTTGATTCATTACAACTTGTATATTTTTGCAATAACTATCTATAGAGCAACAAACCGCTGTCTAAAAATAACACACAGACCAAGACATACTTGTATTCCCGAAGAGACCACCCCAAAAATGACTTTTTCAAGAGCGCATAATAATACAAATTGTAATAGAAAACCGTTTCTCTTTGTTAGTGGATATATAGTCACGCTTTTGACAGTTTTTTCATCAGTGTTTTCAAGGCATTCGGGACCCGGTTTTAAGTTCTTAAGGTAGTTACACCTGATTCGGCGTTTCAGGGGGTGAAAGCGTGACGGTAACCGATTTTAGCGAACAGAAACAACGGAAGCGAAGCCATAATACAAATACTTGAAACTGAACAGATGGTTCGCATATTTCCCAAGCTTAGACCGATGCTTTTTCGCCGAAAATCGCCCTATAAATCGCATAACGATTTCTTCAATAAAACTTCGTAAGATAAAATTATTTGACATTATCAGAATTGTATGCTACCATTAGCAAAACGAGGTAATTATTATGAATAAGCATTTTGCAAAACTGAATGCACAGCTGCAGCAGCCCAGACAGTATGTATGGGCTTTTTGGTGTTGTGTTCATTTAAGATAGTTTTGTAAGAGCATATAGATTACTGAACTGCTGATGAACACAAGTTTCGTCGGCAGTTATTTTTATTGAAAGGAGAAAAATAATGGATTCTATAAAAAACTATTATAACCACTATGATGAAGACGGAAGATTGCTTAAGAAAAACAGGCGTCCCGAATATTTGCTTACTATGGAGTATATTGAAAAGTATTTGTTTGATGGCGCAAAGATACTGGAAATCGGCGCAGGAACGGGAAGATACTCTGTAACGCTTGCCGAAAAGGGTTACGATGTTACAGCGGTTGAACTTGTACCGCACAACATTGAAATTATGAAAAAGAAGGTTAAGGCGGAACATCATATCAAAATTATTGAAGGTAACGCCGTTGACTTGTCATTTTTGGAAGATGAAACCTTTGATATTGTTTTACTGCTTGGACCGATGTATCACTTGTTTACTGATGTGGATAAGCACGCCGCCTTGAGCGAAGCAATAAGGGTTGCAAAAACAGACGGTGTTATATATGCGGCTTACTGCAATAATGATACCTGCATGTACAAAATGTTTTATGAAAGGCGTATTCTCGGTCTGCTTGAAAAAGGAATGATAACCGATGACTACCACGCTATATCAAGTCCGAACGAAATCTTTGAATTATACAGAAAGCCAGAAATTGACGATATGATGAAACGCTACAGTGTTACACGTTTGCATTTTGTCGGTGTGGATATGCTCTCGTATGTTGTCAACAACAAGCTCAACAGATTAAATAAAAAGGAATTTAACGAGTATATGAAATTCCTGCACAGTATATGTGAAAGGGATGAACTGACGGGATTCTCTATTCATATGCTTGATATTTTTAGAAAGGATTAGATAATGAAGTTAATTAATATAACCGGTGCTCCGAGATGTGGCAAGACAACTCTGGCAAAGAAAATGGCAACTGAATTAAATTGCTCAATTCTCAGTTTGGATGCCTTCTCTAAATCAATACGGAATACATTTTGTGACTTCAAGTTATATGGAGATGACATTTCTATCAGACCTGCCCTCAACAACGATAAATTTTTAAAGTTGGTTGCAGACTACATTAATAACTATTTTGTTGATTATGAAAACCATACATTGATAGTTGAGGGATGTCACTTCACACCTGAAGAGTTCAAATCTGTATTTAATAATGTTATAGTTATTGCTTTAGGAAGGACCGGAGCAACAGATGAAATCATTGATGCTATAAAGCAAAAAGATTGGATGCATAATCTACCGGATGAAATTATATTGCAGTATGCAAAACTCATAAAAGAGTATTCGATTAAATTAAAGTCGGAGGCACATTTCTATGAGTACATTGAAGTTTGAAGAACTCTACACAATTGAATTATTAAAACTTGAAGACTATTCTAAATGCAGCAGCATATGGGATATGGAGAAGCACAAGGAACTTGCGGATAAATTCTATCAAGAGATTTTAAGTAGCAAGCGTATTACATATATCTGCAAAGATGGCGATGAATTCATAGGCGAAATTTCGCTGGTTAAGGATATGAACGATTCGGATTATACTATCCCTGAACAGCGTGTTTATATTTCTCATCTTATTGTAAAGCATGAATACAGGCGTCAGGAAATCGGTAAAATGCTTGTTGATTTCATAACCGATAAAGCAAAAGAACTCGGCTATTCAGAAATGTCAATCGGCGTTGATATGGATAATTATCCTGCGCTGAAACTATATACCGATTGCGGCTTTAATAAAGTCGTTTATATCGGTGAGGATGAACAAGGGAAATACATAAAACTATTAAATACAATATGATAACAGCCTTCGGTTCAACCGAAGGCTGTTGCTTTTATTCAATTATAGACTTAATATGCTTTTCAATTTCTTCAACAAACTCTTTTGCTTTTTTGTACGACTCGTTTGCTATCTGCAGATTGAATTGAATAGTAATGTTGTAATCACTGTCTTCCCTTAATGTTTTCAGTTCTTCAATATCATCTGAAAGCGACTCAGGAAGTATTTGTGTTTTAATATACTCTCTTCTGAAATAGGATAACGTTCCGCTGTGTTTCTTTGAATCATAACCGGTTAATGCTTCAAGCGCTTTTAATGAATGAAAAGCAGCATAATAAGAACGGTTTATTGCAGTTGCATAATCGCCGATGCTAATGTGTTCGGGAATGAAAGAAAGAAGCTGTTTCGCTTTTTCTAACTGCAAATTTGCAATGTCAATATATTCTTTATCAGGCAACCTTTATTCCCTCCCTCTGAACATTAACATAATACTGAAGATGATTTTTAAACTTTTCAAAGCTCTCGGTATCTGCAACTGTAACAGAAACCGTTACATCATTATCTACCGAAAGACGACTTGTAAACTTTGAAAACATCGTTAGGTAGTTGACCAACTCAGCGCTAGTACACTTAATTCTAACCATAATATCAATATCGGATTCATCATCATAATCGCCGCGAGCGTATGAGCCGTAAAGAATTACTGCATCCAACTTGTCACCAAGAAGGCGCTTTGCTTCTTCGGCAACAGAGCTTGTAACTATATTAAGTTGACTCTTTGTACACATAAAGCGCACCTCCTTTTTCTCTAATATTATTATACATAAAAACGCTATAATAATCAAGTTAATAATGCTTGTGAGGCTAATAATCACTAAAACATATTATCATTTTGTAAAAGCAAACTCAATTTTGATTACTCTTGTGTCCAAGAATTTGTACCAACTATTAATTCGTATTGCAACTGAAAACATATGGCGTTATGATTAAAGTGGACAAGGTTCCGAACGAAATATTCTGATTTGCGGAAGGAGGATTGTATATGGATTACAGGCAGCAGGTTGAGTATCTGAAAGCGGGAAATTATTTCTTTATCCCCAACGATATATTCAGTTATGACTTAACGCCGAAGGCGTTTATCGTCTTATGTTACCTCGCTCATATCAGTGATAATATGGGCGAGAGTCATCCGTCAAGATACACCATCGGCAAGCATTGTCATATCACCCGTTCAACTGTTGATAGGGCGCTGAAGGAACTGGAAAGTAACGGGCTGATTGATATAGAAAAACGATACAAGGATAACATACAAACTACCAGCTCATATTCACTTTGTTACATCACCAAAAAGAATAAAACCATATACAACCTTGTAGCAGATATGAACGGAGTACTGGAAGGTAACAAAAGACGCGCGACCAGGTATTTAAGCGGTAAAAGAGATTAGTAAACAGGCTTAGGTTATAGGCGAGTTTCGGCTTTGTATATCGCTCGCCCAAGGCGGCAATACAAAGCCAGCGGGGAGAACCCCGCGCCCCCGTATTTTTAGGAGAAACATATGAACAGAAATATCGTTTTGAATTTCAGAGTGACGGAGAAAGAACGGCAGATCATTGAAGATAAGGCATATATAAAATATGATTCGCTGGCACCGTATCTTCGTGACGCAGCGCTCGGTAAGGATATTTATGTTGTGCCCGGACTGACGGGAATTGATGAAGAACTGAACGCAATCGGTAACAATCTGAATCAGTTAACCCGCCTTGCAAATATGGGGAAGATTGAGTGTGTTGATTTGAGTGATACCCGAAAAGAGGTGGCAAAGATATGGCGATTATTAAACTCACTTCTGGAAAAATATCAGTAGGCATTATCGTAAACTATGTCACGCAGAAAGAGAAAACCGAGGACAAATTAATCAGCGGCGTGAACTGTATGCCCGAGAGCGTACTCGCTGAATTTGAAATGACAAAGCTCAAGTACAACAAGCTCGGTGGCAGAACATATTATCATAAGATGCAGTCCTTTGCTGTAGACGATGACATCACACCGGAGAAGGCACACGAAATCGGTTTGCAGATGGCGGAGCATTGCTTCCCAGGGTATCAAGTTCTTGTCGCTACACACATAGACCGCCATCATACGCATAATCATTTCGTTATCAATTCCGTCAATATGGTTGACGGCAAGAAAATGAATGTGGCTCCACAGGATTTGATTGCAATAAAGAATTACAGCAATGAGCTTTGTGAGAAAAACGGATTCAAAACGACCGAAGCAAAGACGGACAGAAACAGAGAACCACGTTGGAAGTTTGAAATCAAAATGATGGCGCTGCGGATGATGAAAGAGTCGTATTCGATGTCGGACTTCATTGAGAAAATGAGACTGCACGGAATCGATGTTAAATACAATCCCGACTACAAATATATGACCTACACCGACGCTAACGGTCACAGAGTCAGAGATGCAAAACTGTTTGACGAACGGTTGCTGAAAGAAAATCTGCAAACATATTTCTGGCTCGGCGGATGTGAATCTCCGCTTGCGGAAACGATTGAAACTTATGAAACGCCGAAGTCAGGCGACTGCACAACGGGACTTGATAATCTTATCTTCGATACGCTTGCAGCACTGCCGACAACGGAACCTGACTTCGATAATTACGATTACGCTGACATTGACGACCAAGTGCTTGAAGTATTAGTTTTGAAAATGCGCGCTCACGGCTACAAGGTTACAAAATCCGAACTCAACAGAAAGATATCCTACAACATGCCGTATGAGCAGGACCAGGAACAAGGATTATCTATGTAAAGGAGTTAACTATGGAAGAAATAATTAAAGACGAAATCGCAACCGAAAAGGAAGATGAACTCGTATTTCTCACACCGATGGATGTATCCAAAATCATCGGTTGCTCCGTACAGGCAGCAAGAGAATTATTCTACCGTGATGACTTCCCGACAATCAAGGTCGGCAAGAACTTCAAGGTTATGAAATCCGCCTTCATTGACTGGTGCAGGGAACGGAGAGTGTAAGCAGTATAGCCACCGAACTGGTGGCTGTACTTTTAACTGTTGGTATGGTATAATGAAATCATATAATTGAGATTTACGGTGAGACTATTGTGATAGTTGATAAAACAAAAATTATCATCAGACCAGAGAGTCCATCTGAATATGAAGCAGTTAACGAAGTTATTTATAAGGCTTTTGCCGAGTCACATGGTATAGAAACTGGTCAATTTATGGTGAAACACTTTGCGGAAGAAAGGCAGAAAGAAACTTTTGTTCCTGAACTATCACTTGTGGCTGTTTTAGATGACGGAACAATCATTGGAGAAATAGCGCTTCACAAAACTGACATTGCTACCAAAAGTGGTAATATCACACAATTAGTCTTATCACAAAGTGCTGTTTTACCGAAATATAGAAAGAAGGGTATTATGAGACTGCTTGTAGAATATGCATTAGATCAAGCAAAAAACATGGGATATGGTGCAGTATTTCTTGGAGGAAACCCAAAGTTATATTCGAGATATGGATTTGAAGCATCCAGTAAGTATGGGATTTATCATAAAGATAGAGAGCAGTGGGGAGACGAAGGTTTTATGGTTTATAAATTAAAACCCGATGCTTTGGATGGTGTAACAGGCACAACATCATATTATGGCGGGTAAAATCAGCGTTATGAAATCAGAGGACAGACATTGTAAATCACGAATGTTTAAAAGGTTTTGTGATGTGGAATCTTAAATCGTTTGAATAACTTGATATAGATACCTTGATAAAACAGTGCCTCTATCTCTATTCATAAATAAATAAACAATTTGCCGATACAACTTGAAATGCTTACGCAATATGAATACTGATTACGGAGATTTATATGAGCAGAGACTCAGGCAAAAATATAAAATTTTCTATTGTTATATGCGGAAAAGATATCTGCAGGGCTATTTTTCAACAATCCACTGAGAACAACAGCAAATACGATATTAAATTTGAATTTCTGGGAAATCCGTTTCAGGCTATTGTTTATAAACTGTTTAACACTACTCCTGAAACAATTGATGTGTCAAATGACACTCACAAAAATATTAGCTATCATTCGGGCTCAAACAACAGGCAAGTCGTAATTCACATTAAAGACGACGATAACAAAGAGAAGAAATACACAACACTTCCTTTGTACCATATAGTTGCGCCGAGTACTGCTTCACGCGTTCCACTGCCGCTCTTTAAGATGGAGATACCTCCGATTGTAATAGCTGACGCAAAGAAGTACAACAAGAAAAAATACCACCATATTCTCAATGCAGACGACTGCAACACTTTTGAGGTTTACATAGCACCCGAGGATTTTAAAAGCGAATACTATTATGACACTTGGGACAGCTATATTCTGATGCCGCAATTTCTTTTACCGTTTGAGTATTTTGCAACAAATACAGTAATAAGCAACAGTCCGAAATATAAGTATTTTATTTCGCAAAGGGAACGACTTGCACAGACAGTCTTTGGAAGCCTCAATGGTATGAAGCTGATTGCGGTTTCATATTACAATCCAGAGTTAAAGTCTGATAAAATAGGCGTTACATTTATTGAAAACAAATTTTCAAATGAGATACTTTTTAATACGCTTTATAGAGAACCTCTTCACGATAATTCCTGTGCTTATATAGGTAACAGTAATATAAAAAACCTTGAAGAGAACTTGTTTTCATTTGGAAACTATAAACTGACAAACTATACAGGAACGGTTAAAATATTAAAAGCCTCTAATCTTTCTCAAAAGGGAAAATTAAGACTTGCCGAAACAGCGCAGCGTTACAGAACGCGCTTGCTTTCAGCGCTTAAAGGCCTCACCGAATAATTCGACGACTGCTTCATGTTAATGAAATTCGACTTCGTACATTTGCGTTGATTAAAAAGGGTATAACGAAAGCCTCGGCAGAGCACTGTCGAGGCTTTAATTAGTAATACAAATCTGAAAGCATTTGTTCGGTTAATTCTACTTCCAACTCAGGAACATCAAAAATGAAATTCAGCATTTTATAAACAATTATTATTTGCTTATGTAATAGTTCAAGATCAATTGAAACATTCTCCTTTAACTGAATATAAAAATGTCCAACAAATTGTTTGTCCATTGGATAACGAGCAAAAGTCATATCACTGGTTTTATCGTAAATATTGTCAATAAACTTTTCAACAACTTTTATTGCGGTCCACATTTGATCTGTAGTATCATTTTTGTTAGTAGTCTTGTATTTTAAGATGTATTTTTTTGCTGTTTGAGATAGTTGTTTAATATTATGAGCGCCTTCAGGCTTTTTTATTTCATTTCCTGTAACAATTGATATACACATAATTATCCCTTTTAGATAAATCTCAATTCCATGTACAATATTAAACATAATAGGAAATATCCATGCATCTGCTTTCTTGTCATGATTATCATTTAAGCATTGGTTAAGTAAATTATAAGCCGCTGAAAAGAATGCATCTCCCATAACAACTAGTTGACGTCGTTGAGTAGTGAATTCATCGATACGCCAATTTAGGATGGCTGTTTTATCTATATCAATATTATCCTTAAAAATTGTCGGCATTGATTTCGAATAAGCTTCAACTTCATCTGTACTAAAATCACAAAACTCAATAGAATCTTTATACATTATTAAAACCTCCACTTTTTGTAAGCAATTTTAATTATAGCACAAAACATCAGAAAAAAATATTAAAAATGGTTGGCAAGCGTTTGACGTTCAGGCAAACTCAAGTCAACTAATGGCAACCCAAGTCAGCCATTGAGATTTTTGCAAAATCGGTTTAGTGCCTGTTTAAGCCGTTTTAGAGCGATTTGCATAAAAATAAGACGGGTTAGAAAACCCGCCTTAGTGGTCGGAGTGACAAGACAAAAGCGCTGAAAACCCGCATAAATACTGACTTTTTTTAAATTTTGGTGTGCAACCGTGTGCAACCGAACGATATTTTAACCGATTTCAACCATATCTTTTACGGCTTCAGAGCCGTTATTTTTTTTGCTCAATGTTAAACCTTTTTGCTTTAAATACTCATTGGCAAGGTTGATATTATCGTTTTGGAATTTATCAAACGCATTGCAATATGTATTCAGAGTAATTTTTATATCCGTATGCCCTAAAAGTTGTTGTAATACTTTCGGTTGCATACCGCCCTCTATCATTCGGGTTGCGTATGTATGCCGCAGCGAATGACAAGATACTTTACCGTTGATTGTTTCGTCAATAATGTTATGTTTTGTTAATACCCGCTGCAATTCCATATTTACTTGATTACTTGTAATTAAACCGCCTTTTTCGGTTGTAAAGAGCATATCACCCTCTGCAATGCTCAAACATTCGGTTAAAATCGTTTTCACATCTTCGGTTATATAAATTGTTCTTGTACCCGCAAAGGTTTTTGTTGAATTACCTAAAACCGCTTTACCCTTTTCGCCCCGTGAGATTGTTTTATTTATCGATATTGTATTGAATGTAAGGTTTATATCCTTTTTTGTTAAAGCGTTAATTTCGCCCATTCTCATACCCGTAAACATAGATAATAACATCTGATTGCTATATTTAACCTCTTCGGTTGTAAGGATTTCAAGCAATTTGTTTTGTTCTTCTATTGTGAACGCTCTAACATCTTCTTGCTTTTGTTTTGATTTCGGCAGCTTGATAGATTCCATAGGGTTTTTTGTAATTATATCCCGCCTGATTGCTTCTTTAAAAGTTGCTTTTAATAATTCATAATCTTTACGCAAGATTGAATTAGATTTATTAAGCTGCTTTTGGAAATATGCCCTTAATTGCGTTTCATTAGCAGATTGCAGCGGGGTATTAAAAATCGGTTGCAGCCGCTTTAATGTTGCTAAATGCGTTATATAAGTATTTTCCTTTATCTCATTAAGGTTGTATTTGTCGTCAATTATCTGTTTTGCAAGGTGATATATTGTTATGCTGCTTTTATCAACAAATTCACCCGAAAAAATACCATATTCAATTTGCTTTAATTTCTGCTTTACTTCAGTAGGATTCTTTCCTGAAACCGTTTTACGCTTCATTTTGCCGTTTTCATCATAACCAATAACAATTTGACCTCTATATAATTTCTTCTTTTCGTCAAAGAATATAGAGCCGTCGCCGTTAGCTCTCTTTCTGCTCATTAATCATATCCCCTTGTTCTTCTTATTTCATCAATCAAAATAGCAAAATAGTTAACCGCATTATTTCTGAAATAATCTTTTATGGCATAACCTTTTAAAACTAAACTATCTTTATTCATATTGAACAACTCGTTGGTAACGCTATCCGAAGCCTCTACCATTAATCTTACATTTCTTATAACAACCCAAAATATATTGCTTTCAATCAAGCAATTCAATACATCAATATCTGGTTCATGAATTTCACCGATAAGGTTTAATTGTTTTGGTCTATCAGTCAGTTGAATAATTGCTCTTTCTGATAAAGCGGTTTTTTTATGTATTCCTTCTATACTTTGGTCGCTATTTTGACAATCTGCTAACCCCAATAAATAGTCAGCTGAAACGCCTAATAATTTAGCTATTTTTACAATTTGTTCTGTGTTAGGCATTCTTGTTCCACTACACCAATAGGAAACGATATTATCTTTAACGCCTAATTCTTTGGCAAGTTCCTTCTGCTTCTTGTTTTGATTTGCTAAAACTGTATTTATTCTATTTCCAATTAACTTGTTATTCATATAGCAATCCTTTCCAATTGAATTAACATAATGGTTATGTTGATAATTTTTAATAACATTTATTGTTGTTTTTCTTTTCTTGTTATGCTATTATAATATCATAACGATATAGTTATGTCAATAAAAGAAAAAGAAACTAATTGAAAGTGAGGTGTACACATTGAGCAATGCATATGACCTTGATAAGAAGGCGATTGAAGCAAAGAGAGAATACTATCGAAAATGGCGCCAAAATAACAAGGATAAAATTAAAAAGCACCAACAAAACTATTGGCGCAAACAAGCTGAAAAGATTAATCAGGGGTCATAAAAAAAGATGTGCATACCCCTTGACCGCTAAATCAATAAAAGGTATGCAAATAATGAACGGTTTGTATTGCCCGCTACAAGTTTATTATAACATCAAGCAGCGGATAATTCAATATAAACCGTATGGAAATTATTTATTTTAAGAGAGGTAATTTATATATGACTGAATTATTAAACGCTGATAATAGCAATAACAACGAACTGACGGTATTTTACAATACAAAAAAGGTTGCTCAAATGTTAGGTTGCTCAATTCCTACGGCAAGGCAATTGTTTTATAGGCGGGATTTTCCCGCCCTGAAAATCGGGAAGAATTACAAAGTTGAAAAAAACGCTTTTGAAAAGTGGTGCAGTGAAAGGCGGGTATAATGATGTCAAGACAGAGCAAAAGAACAATGCGCCGTCTGGTATACGACATTCTTGTTGCCGATAAAACAGCGCAAAAAGACGATATGTATTTACTCTCAAAGGTAATTGAAATAACCAGCAGCGGCTTGACTGCCGCCGAAAAGGCTATACTTATCCAGCTGCTACGAAAATGGAACGAATGCCAACTTCCCAGTTTTAATACAGTTATACGAGCGAGAAGATATTTACAAACCAAGCACCCTGAAATCATAGACAATGAAACAGAACAATTCAGACAAAATGAAGAGCGGGAATACAGAGAGGAATACAAGAGCTAATGAGCAAAAAGCGCAAATACATACCAAAGAGCTTTGAAAGCACGGGAACAAGTTCCGATACATCAGCCAATATCTATAAATCTATGCTGTTAAGTCCAGCATGGAAATCGTTATCAAAAGGCGCACAAAATCTGTATTTATATATGAAGTCACAGTATTATGGCGTTGCTACAAAAGGGCATCCTGATGGCGACAGTACAAAGTTTCATTTCAATAAATGCTTATACGTTAATCAATACGGCGCCAACGGTACCGCACTTTACAACAATGACAGTACCTTCAGAAAGAACAGGGATGAATTAGTAAAAAACGGATTTATAAGAGTTGTATCAGACGGTTCGGTTACCCGAGAAAGAAGCGTTTACGAATATTCTGACAAATGGAAGGATTACGGAATAAAAGAAATAGATATTCCTATTAAGGATATGCCCTTATCAATGCAGAGAAAGATTAAATCAAGTTAGATTAAAATGGCTTGTGCATTTTTGCACATAGGTTAATACTAAACTATATGCACTTTTGAACATAGATAACGCTTAATTAGTGAAAACCTATGTGCATTTTTGCATATACTGCCCTCTTTTTTATGGATTTGCCTATGTGCATTTTTGCACATGATTTATAAATATATGCCATATGTATATAAAAACACAATAAACACAATCCGAGAAAACGCTCCAATATATTAAAAAATACAAAAACACAAATCTATATTACAAAATAATCTAAAAGAACCTGGAGCGTTTTATTAATATACAAAACAACTCAAAAAATCAGCTTGTTTATTATTGCTTATTGTGATAGAATAAACTTAACAATTTGGTATTGCAGTCAGCGCATTTTGAAACTTCGGCGTTGACTGCTTTTATTTATGAAAAAGCGCCCTGCTGTGCAGAGCGCAATTATCTAAATCAATTACATAGCTCGTTGTTCCTTCCTTCATGGTGCCTTTGCATAAATCATTCTGTACGAAACTTTTACTTTCAAATTACTTCAAGTCTTCTGTATTAAAGGTATTGTAACCCTCATAGTTATAACTTGCATCAATGCCTTTGATGAATACAAGCCTATTGTCAATATCATCAGTCAAAGCCGCTTTCAGAAGCACTTTGATTTCAATATCTTTAATTGGGCTGCGTTCCATAGCAAGCAAATAATCTTCTTTATCTACCTTGCTCCAGTCAATGACCTGCTGCAATTCCTTTTTTAATATACAGTCAAGCCAAATTCTTGTGCTTCGGCCGTTGCCTTCTCTGAAAGGGTGGGCAATATTCATTTCAACATATTTTTCAATGATTTCATCAAATGTTGATTGCGGCATTGCATCAATATTTTTCAGCGCAGCTTCAAGATACATCACAGGTGCAAAACGGAAATTGCCTTTTGCAATGTTCACCTTGCGCAACTGCCCCGCAAAATCGTATATATCCGAAAATAAGTATTGATGTATTGCGCATAAGCCTTTGAAAGTGCCGACTTCAAAGCTGTAAAGTATATCGTTTTCAAAGAGTTCAAGCGCTCTTGTTTTGCTGATTTTTTCTTCAGCCCTTGCAAGTTCGGCGCTATCGGTAATGTTCAGTTTGTTTTCTAATGCCATATAATCAACCCTTTATTCTTTGCTTAACAGCGTTTAATACAAATTCATTAATGCTTTCATTTACTTCGTTTGCTTTTTCGGCAATTACGGTCTTGTTTATTTCATCATCTTTACGAACCCTGATGCGTAATTCATCATAATTATTTTTGATATACTTTTGTGTTGCTTTATTTTGCGCTTGTGTATATCCTCTTTTCTGCTGTTCAGCCATTATATCACCTCATTATTTATTATTGGGGGCAGCATTTTTTGAAGCCACCCTTTCCACTATACATATTATAGCACAAATTGATATTGTACGCAATATACAAAGTGCACAAAGATATCGTATATTGTACGCTATATATTTGTAAGGTTTGTCAATTGATATATTGCGGACAATATGCTATAATGTAATCAATGAATGAGGGAACGGCAAGCGCCGAAAGCCTTACATAAAGTCAAGTCAATATACTCGTGAGGGAGTAGCAGGGCGAAAAACAATATCCGAGAAGATTACTTGACCGTTCCTAAGTTCAAATATAATTAAAAGGAGTACAGAATATGTGCACAAAGGATTTACAAACAAAGGTAATTGAATTAAAGGACTTAAAGGCAATGGCGGACGAGCTGCAAGCCGAAATAACAGCTATTGAGGATGAACTCAAAGCCGAGTGTGTAAGACAAGGAACAGAGGAGCTGACGGCGGGTATTTTCAAGATTAGATACAAAGCAGTATCAAGTAATAGGTTTGATACAAAAGCCTTTAAAACGGCTTACAGCGACTTGTACGAACAGTACACAAAGCAATCAACGGGTTACAGATTCACCGTTGCATAAAAATAAGCCCTTGCGAAAGCCATCAAGCAAGAGCCTATACCAACCGCCAAGAAAGAATTATAAGCGGCGGGTGTGATTATTATATCTTACCCGCTGCAAGAAGTCAAGAAAGGAAGATAGATGAAAACAAATCAGGACTTATTTATTGAAATTATACGTCAACTAACAGATGAAGAATTAAAACAGTTGCAAGCATATGTAAATCATATTAAAGATGGCGGCAAAATGTCCCCTGAAGAATTTGATAATTGGTATACTCAAAACAATAAATAAATGGCTTATGTTTGCAATAGCAAGTAATTGCAATGGTTTTCAATCTGTAATTGGTGTGCAACCGTGTGCAACGCAACGGTATTTTAACTAAATTCAACGATATTTCAAAAAATGCTCAAAACCCGCATAAATAAAGGGCTTAAGGCACTTTTGAGTAAAGAAAAAAGACGGTTGAAAAACCGCCTTTTTTGGTCGGAGTGACAAGACTTGAACTTGCGACCCCTTGACCCCCAGTCAAGTGCGCTACCACCTGCGCTACACCCCGATTGCATTTTTAATGCTTAACTACTATAACACATTTAATAAGCAAATGCAACCATTTTTTTAAAGCAAAATGATATTGTGTTCTTTGCATTCCTCACGCATTTCGTCGCTCCATATAGCGCACTGCACCTCGCCGATATGCGCCTTTTGCAAAAGGAGCATACACAGCCTTGACTGGCCGATACCGCCGCCTATGGTGAGCGGAAGCGTACCGTCGAGTATTCCCTTATGGAACTTAAAGTTCTCGCGTTCAAGGCAATCCTCTTCTTCAAGCTGAGTATGTAAGCTCTCCGAATCAACCCTTATGCCCATCGAGGAAATCTCAAACGCGCAGCCGAGAAGCTCGTTCCAGAACAGTATGTCGCCGTTGAGCGACCAGTCGTCATAGTCGGGCGCACGTCCGTCGTGCTTCTTTCCGCTTTTCATCTTGCCGCCTATCTGCATAAGGAAAACGGTGCCGTGTTCCTTAGTAATTGCGTTTTCCCTCTCCTTCGGGGTTAAATCAGGATACATATCCTCAAGCTCCTGAGTCGTGATAAAGAACACGTCCTCGTTCATTTCAAAATCAAGAACGGGATATTTTTCCTTAACAGCCTCGTTTGTATCGGAAATCGCCTTTACAATTTTGCGCACAATGTCCTTAAGGAATTCGGCGTTGCGCTCCTCCCTTGTGATAACGCGGCACCAGTCCCACTGGTCGACGAAAAGGGAGTGAAGATTATCGGTATCGTCGTCGCGGCGGATAGCGTTCATATCGGTATAAATACCCTCGCCCGCGCCGTAGCCGTAACGGTAAAGCGCCTGCCTTTTCCACTTTGCAAGGGACTGCACTACCTCAGCCTCGCCGTCGATATTCATCATAGTAAAATGGACCTTACGTTCAACGCCGTTGAGGTCGTCGTTAATACCGCTCGCCTTAGTCACCATAATCGGCGCGGTAACGCGGTCAAGGTGAAGCGCGTGCGCAAGCTTTTTCTGGAAGGTGTCCTTAACGACCTTAATAGCCCTCTGCGTATCGCGCTGAGTCAGCGAGGATTTATAGTTAACAGGATAAATGTTCATATTTTTCTCCTTTGAATAAACTATCCTTCCGTCTGCCTATCGGCAGCCACCTCCCTTTACACAAGGGAGGCAAAGAGGATTATTTTATGTTGCCGACGGTACGGGGATATAGGATGACGTCGCGGATATTCGCCATACCCGTTACGTACATAATAATCCTTTCAAAGCCGAGACCGAAGCCGCCGTGAGGCACTGAGCCGTACTTACGCAAATCGAGATAGAAATCGTAGCCGTCGGTGCTCATTCCCTTTTCCTTCATAGCGGCGATAAGCTTATCGTAATCAGCCTCTCTCTCGCTGCCGCCGATGATTTCGCCGACGCCCGGTACGAGAAGGTCGGTCGCCGCAACGGTCTTTCCGTCGGGGTTCTGCTTCATATAAAAGCTCTTGATTTCCTTAGGATAGTTAATAAGGAATACGGGCTTGTTATAGACCTTTTCCGTAATATATCTTTCATGCTCGGACTGAAGGTCTGCGCCCCATTCAACAGGGAATTCAAACTTAACGTCAGCCTTCTTAAGAAGCTCTATTGCGTCGGTATAATCAACAATTTCAAAATCGCTGTTTACAACAGATTCAAGTTTTTCCGTGAGTCCCTTTTCAAAGCGCTGCTCAAAGAATTTAAGCTCCTCGGGGCACTTTTCCATATAATCCTTAATGATGTACTTAATCATATCCTCGGCGAGCTCGATAACGTCGGGAAGCTCGGCAAACGCAACCTCGGGCTCGATATGCCAGAATTCAGCGACGTGTCGCTGGGTATTACTGTTCTCCGCGCGGAAGGACGGTCCGAAGGTGTAAATCTTGCCGAGTCCCATAGCGGCAACCTCGCCCTCAAGCTGTCCCGATACGGAAAGTCCCGTCTTTTTGCCGAAGAAGTCGTTTGCATAGTATTCTTCCTCGGTCTTGTATTCGGTGTTATAGCCTATCGTAGTAACCTGGAACATTTCGCCCGCGCCCTCGCAGTCCGAGCCCGTGATAAGCGGCGTGTTAATATAAACGTAGCCTCTCTCCTGGAAGAAGCGGTGAATAGCCGCGGCGATAACGGAACGCACACGGAATACGGCGTTAAAGGTGTTCGTCCTTACCCTGATATGCGGCATTTCGCGCAGGGTTTCAAGCTTCTGAAATTTCTTCTGGAGCGGATAATCCGCGGGGCATTTACCGAGCAGGATAACCTCTTTTGCATTAATCTCGTTAGTATCGTTCCTGTCGTTTTTAACGACCTCGCCGACAACCTTAACGGACGCGCCGAGCTTCATAGCCTCGTCGGGAACCTCTAAATCAGAGTTTTTGTCAATAACTATCTGAAGATGATTTAAGGTCGTACCGTCGTTAAGGGCGAGGAACGCAACGTTTTTGCTGTCACGCGCCGTTCTTACCCAGCCGCATACGGTTGCTTCTTTACCGACGAAAGAATCGGTATAAAGGATTTCTTTAATGTCTGTGTGCTTCATAATAAAACCTCCTATTACAATCCCTCCGTCTGCCTTTCGGCAGCCACCTCCCTTTACACAAGGGAGGCAAAGAGGTAAAAAATACAGCCACCATCGTCCGAAGTATAGGACGAGTGACTGTTACCCGCGGTACCACCTATATTGCTCATAAGAGCCCCTTACGGCTTCGTATTCAAAGCCTGCTGCTTTAACGCTCAGCCTGCGGCGCACCTACTGAGGATAACCCGTTCAGCTTGCGGCTATTGAGTGTTCTTCGTGCGGCTGTTGCTGCGCGGATTTCACCGTCCCGTGCTCTCTTGAAGTACATTTCCGCAGTACTTTTCTCCGTCATTGCCTTTTATTAGGAAATATTATAAGCCTCTGAATCTGATTTGTCAAGTTTTTTAATCGTTAAGCTCGCGCGGGCGGAAAAGAAGGCTGATACACCATACCGCCGCAATACCGACAAGAACGTAGATGATTCTTGAAAGCACTGCGTCCTGTCCGCCGAAAATCCACGCAACAAGGTCGAACTTGAAAAGCCCGATAAGTCCCCAGTTGATACCTCCAATAATATTAAGTATCAACGCTATGCGGTTAATAATCTTCATAAAAATCACTCCTTTTTCATAGTTTGTGCAAAAGGAGTGATTTAATACATTTTAAATTTTCGTAACCAAAAGCTCAATATTTCCGCTGATTTCATACTCGCCGAACGAGGCGGGAACGAAGAAGGAATCTCCCTTTTTCGCTTTGAGCGAATTGATTTTCCCCTCGCCCTCGAGGACTAAAATATGATTAAAGCTTTTAGCGTCTGTTATTAATTTTACGCTCTCAGATACCTTATAGCGATAAACTGAAAAAAGCTCACCTTCGCATAAAATCTGGAAAATATGACCTTTGCGCTGCTCCTCTTCTCCAAAGGGCTTTATGTCATATTTCGGAGGCTCACATACCGATACGTCAAGCGCTTTTTCGATATGAAGCTCCCTCGGCTTGCCGTCCTTGCCTATTCTGCCGTAATCGTAAACTCGGTAGGTGCAGTTTGAATTCTGCTGAATTTCGGCAATCAGCGCTCCCCTGCCTATCGCGTGGACCGTACTCGCCTCGATAAAGAAGAAATCGCCCTTTTTGACTTTAACGCGGTTGAGCTTGTCAAGGAGAGTATTGCTTTCAATCGCCTCTTTGAATTCGTCGGCGGTAAGCTTTTCTTTAAAGCCGTATATCAGCTCCGCGCTGTCGAGCGCGTCAAGCACGTACCAGCACTCCGTCTTGCCGTATTCGTTTTCAACCCTGCGGGCGTAATCGTCGTCGGGGTGAACCTGTACGGAGAGGTTGTCATAAGCGTCAATGAGCTTGATAAGTACGGGAAAATACGGGAATTTAAGACAGTTTTTACCCGCAAGCTTTTCAAGACCGACAGCGTTAATCACTTCATCAAAACGCTTTCCGTCATATTCTCCGCCGTCAACTGTGTTCATACCGTCCCTGTGGCACGCGAGCATCCAGCCCTCAGCCGTTTTTTCAAAGCCCGTATCAAAGCCGTAATCAGAGGCAAGGCGCGTGCCTCCCCAGATATAATCCTTGAACACGGGATTAAGCTTAAGTATTTCCATATTTTTCACCTTGTAATAATTTTGTATTATAATATTATCAAATTTTTACTATACATTCAAGTTATTTTATAGTAAAATATATTGACTGATTTTAACGGAGAAAAAAATGGCTGTGCTTGACGTACAAAACTTAACACTCTCCTTCGGGGACGGCACTCTTTTTGAGGGTGTTTCTTTTGACGTCAAGGAGAAGGAAAAGGTCGGGCTTATCGGCGTAAACGGCGCGGGCAAGACATCGCTTTTCAAGCTGATTACCGGCGAATACACCGCCGACAGCGGAGACTGCTTTCTTTCAAAAACCGCAAGACTCGGCTATATGGAGCAGCACACCTGCTCCGAAAACAAAAGCGTGTACGAGGAGCTTATTTCTGTATTTTCCGAGCTTATTGAAACCGAAAAGGAGCTTGAAAGGCTTAGCGAAGTGCTCACAAAGGGCGAGGGTAATTCAAGCGAAAACATTGAAAAGCAGGATGCCCTTACCGAGCTTTTCACACGCGAGGGCGGACTGACCTACAAGAGCATGACGCGCTCGGCGCTGCTCGGGCTCGGCTTTGAGGAGAGCGATTTTAATAAGCCCACCTCACAGCTTTCTGGCGGTCAGAGGTCAAAGTTAATCCTCGCGAAGCTCCTGCTCTCAAAAGCGGACTTCCTGCTCCTCGACGAGCCAACCAACCACCTTGACATAAAGGCGGTGGAGTGGCTCGAGGGCTTCCTTAAGGACTTCCCCGGCGCGTGCCTCATAATCTCGCACGACAGATATTTCCTTGACAAAATTACGAATAAAACGATTGAAATAGAAAACAAAAAATGCCGCTGCTACAACGGTAACTACTCCCTTTTCCTCAAGAAGAAGGAAGCCGAGCAAAAGGCTATCGAGGAAAAATACGAAAACGATATGAAGGAAATCGAGCGTATTGAGGGTATAATAGCACAGCAGAGGGCATGGGGACGCGAGCGTAATTTCAAGACCGCAGAAAGCAAGGAAAAGCAGATTGAACGCATTAAAAAGCAACTCGTTATTCCCGATAAAATGGTAGAGAAAATACGCTTTGACTTCACGCCTAAAACCGTAAGCGGCGAAGAGGTTTTAACTGCAAGGGACATTAAAAAATCCTTTGACAAAAAGGTGATTTTCGAAAACACAAGCTTCAATATAATGAGGGGCGAAAGGGTTTTCCTCCTCGGCGATAACGGCTGCGGAAAAACGACTCTGCTTAAAATACTGATGAAGGACTACCTCCCTGACGAGGGCTATTTCAAATTCGGCGCAAACGTAATGACGGGCTACTTTGACCAGGTCCAAGCGAAGCTTGATTTAAACAAAACCGCCATTGAGGAAATCTGGACGAGCTTCCCCGCTATGACCGAAACCTCGGTAAGAAGCGCACTTGCGGCATTCCTTTTCAAAGGCGATGACGTATTCAAAAAACTCTCCGACTGCTCGGGCGGCGAGAGAGCGAGGGTTGCGCTCTTAAAGCTTATGCTCGGCAAATTCAACTTCCTTTTACTTGACGAGCCGACGAACCACCTTGACGCATTTTCAAGGGAGGAGCTTGAAAAGACGCTGCTTTCATACAGCGGCACCCTGCTAATAGTATCGCATGACAGATACTTTATTAACAAGCTTGCAACGAGGATAATTGAGCTCAATAAGGACGGCATCACCGAATACCTCGGCGACTACGATTACTATACCGAAAGAAAAGCTCTGCTCAGCGCCTGGGCGGAAAAGCAAAGCGAAGCTAAGCCTAAAAAGGTCAACGAGTATCAGCTCAAAAAGGAGAGGGCTTCTCAGCTTCGCAAGGCGAAAACGCGCCTAAAAAAATGCGAAGAGGAAATTGAAGAAGCCGAAAACGAACTTGCTTTAATTGAAGAAAAAATGACGTCAAGCGGATACGAGGAGCTGCTTGAGCTGACCTCAAGGCTTGACGAATATACAAATAAACGCGACTCACTGTATTCGGAATGGGAAAGCCTTTCCGAATTCATAGCTCAAAACGAAGAATGAAAAAGGTAATAATAATCGGCGGCGGTGCCTCGGGACTCATCGCGGGAGCTGAGTCCGCCAAAAGAGGAAACGAAACCTTAATAATTGAAAAAATGCCCCGCCCCGCACGCAAGGTGATGATTACGGGCAAGGGCAGGTGCAACGTCACAAACGCAACCTTTGACCTTGACGGACTGATTAAAAACGTGCCAACTAACCCGCGGTTTTTATACTCCGCCTTTTCGACATTTATGCCGTACGACACGATAGCGCTTATCGAGAGTCTCGGCGTTAAAACAAAGATTGAAAGGGGTAACAGAGTTTTCCCCGAGAGCGACAGGGCTGTGGACATCGTTGACGCACTCGTTAAAAACGCGACTCAGAGCGGAGCGAGCATAATTCAGGGTACGGTAAAGGCGTTTGAATTTTCCGACGGGCTTATCAGCGCGGTAATACTTGAGAGCGGCGAAAAGCTCCCCTGCGACGCCGCGGCGATATGCACTGGCGGAAAATCATATCCCCTTACGGGCTCAACGGGCGACGGATACGCGCTTGCAAAGAGCGCGGGACATACCGTAACCGAGCTCAAGCCCTCGCTCGTAGCGCTGGTGGCTGACAACAGCTTTATAACTCAGCTCCAGGGACTCTCGCTTAAAAACACGGCGATTAAGCTCCTCGACGGTGAAAAGGAGATTTACAGCGATTTCGGCGAGATGATGTTCACGCATTTCGGGGTGAGCGGACCGATAATCCTTTCAGCGTCTGCGCATATGAAAAATCCGAAGGACAGAAACTACAAAATTGAGATTGATTTAAAGCCTGCGCTTGACGAAAAAACGCTTGATTCAAGGCTTATAAGAGAGTTTGAGGCTAATAAGAATAAAGATTTTATTAACTCTTTGTCCTCGCTCTTGCCTAACAAGCTCATTCCTGTTATTGTAAGACTGTCGAAAATTGAACCCTCTGCAAAGTGCAACTCAATAACAAAAGAGGAGCGGCAGAGGCTCGGACATCTTTTAAAGCACTTAACCGTAAACATTACGGATTTCAGACCGATTGAGGAAGCGGTAGTGACCTCGGGAGGTATTAACGTAAAGGAAATCAATCCGAAAACCATGTGTAGCAAAATAATACCGAACCTCTATTTTGCGGGCGAGGTTATTGACGTTGACGCATACACGGGCGGATTTAATTTACAAATCGCATTCAGCACGGGATATTTGTGCGGTCAGAATATATAAAACAATCCCTCAGTCAGCTAACGCTGACAGCTCCCTTTACACAAGGGAGCCAATAATGAAAAAGGAGAATTAATATGATTAATGTTGCTATTGACGGACCTGCAAGCTCAGGTAAAAGCACGGTTGCAAAGGCTGCCGCAAAGGCGCTCGGCTTTATTCACGTTGACACCGGAGCGCTTTACAGAACGGTGGCGCTCGGCGCTCAGCGCAGCGGCGCAGGCGAGGACAAGGAAAAGGTAATTGAAATGCTTAAGGATATTAAGGTTGATATCAGATATATCGACGGCGCTCAGGCGGTTTTCCTTAACGATGAAAACGTTACCTCGCTTATCAGAACTCCCGAAATTTCAATGCTTGCAAGCACCGTATCAGCCATTCCCGAGGTGCGCGAATTTCTGCTTGATTTACAAAGGGAAATCGCAAGAAATAATAACGTCATTATGGACGGCAGAGATATTGCAACGATTATCCTTCCCAACGCAGACGTAAAAATATTTCTCTTCGCCTCCCCTGAAGCAAGAGCGGACAGGCGCTATAAGGAGCTCCTTGAAAAGGGCGAAAGCGTTATGTATGAGGATGTGCTCGCCGACATAAAGCAGCGCGACTATCAGGACTCCCACAGGGAGATTGCTCCGCTCAAGCCAAGCGAGGAATCAGTTATGCTCGACACCACCGAGCTTAACCTTGAGGAGTCCATACAGGCTGCTATTAATATCATTAAGGAGAAAATCGCGTAATGAAGGAATTTGATTATTCAACCGTACCGCACTATAAGTTTTACAGATTTGCAACGACGGTTTTCGGTCCTATATTCAGGGGTATCTACCATATTAAGTACAAGGGGATTGAAAACATACCTAAAAACAATAAGCGCTACATAATCGCAATAAATCACACCTGCGCGCTTGACCCCGTGTTCGTCGCGCTCGCCGACGGCATTCCCGCGCTTCACTTTATGTCAAAGGAGGAGCTTTTTAAGAACCCTGTCGTTGCGTGGGTTATCACCCACCTTTACGGCTTTCCCGTTAAGAGAGGGCAGGGCGATACGACGGCGGTTGACTATGCGAAGAGGATTATCGATGAAAACCATATTCTTGCTATCTGCCCCGAGGGAAAAAGAATTAAGGACAAGGACGGAGTACCGCAGGAAGCAAAATCAGGCGTTGCGAGAATTGCAAAGGATACGGGCGCTTCAATCCTACCCGTAGCAATCTGCGCTAAAGAGAAGATTAAGAAGGGCGTGCCCGTAACGGTTGTATTCGGCAAGCCGCTCACCGTGAGCGAGCTCGGGCTTGACAAGGACGATTGCACCCGCGAGGAAATCAAGGCGGCGGCAAATAAGGCTATGCAGACAATAGCCAAAATGAGAGAAGAAGAACTGAATGGAAATTAAACTTGCGAAAACGGCGGGCTTCTGCTTTGGAGTCGACAGGGCTGTTAACCTCGTATATCAGCTTTTGGACGAGGGCGAAAAGGTATGCACACTCGGTCCTATTATCCACAATGCGCAGCTTGTTGCAGATTTAGAGAGCAAGGGTGTAAAAATCATTAACGAGCCTTCGGAGTGTCCCGAGGGCTATACGCTCGTTGTACGCACCCACGGCGTTGAAAGACAGGTTATCGAGGATATCGAAAGCCGCGGCATTAACTATAAAAACGCGACCTGTCCCTTTGTAACTAAAATCCATAATATCATTAAAAATCAGGGCGAAGGCGTACCCGTATTAATCGCAGGCGACGCAAATCACCCCGAGGTTATGGGCATACGCTCATACTGCAGCGGCGCTTCGTATGTATTTAAAACTGTTGAAGAGCTTGAAAATATATTACAAAATCCCGATTTTGACAAAAGTGCTGATTTAATCTGTGTTTGTCAGACAACTTTTTCACAAAAAGAATGGAAAAAATGCGAGAAAATCATAAAAAAGGTATGTACAAATTGTAAAATTTTTGATACAATATGTAATGCGACATCGGAGCGGCAAAGCGAGGCGGCTGAAATAGCGCAGACCGCAGACGCTATGGTCATCATCGGTGGTCGCCACTCATCAAATACCTGTAAGCTCAGAGACGTCAGCTCCGCCCACTGCAAAAGCTATCTGATAGAAACCGCGGACGAGCTTAAGAGCCTTGACTTTTCGGGCTGTAAGGTAATTGGTGTTACAGCCGGGGCCTCGACACCCTCGGTAATTATCAAGGAGGTACTCAAAACCATGTCCGAAGAAATTAAAGAAAAGGAAGTTGAAACAACTTCAGCCGTAGCCGAAGAAGTTGTGGAGACAGCAGAAACCGCTGAAACAGCCGAAGCTATGCCTGCTGTCAAAGCATCTGCTGATGGTGAGGCATCCTTTGAAGAATTACTTAACGAATCTTTTAAGGAAAACGAAAACAGTAAGGTTGTCAAGGGAACCGTAGTAAGAATTACTCCTACTGAGGTATTCGTTGACGTACCGGGAAGAAAGCAGACAGGTGTAGTAGCTATTGACGACCTTTCTGCAGACCCAGTTGCCAAGTGTGAGGACGTAGTAGCAGTTGGCGATGAAATCGACCTTATCATCATGAAAACTGATGATCAGGACGGCGTTCTTAAGCTTTCAAAGCGTTTATTCGACGCGTCAAAGGGATGGAATGATATTGTTGCCGCTAAAGAATCAGGAGAAATTCTCGAAGGTGTTGTAACTCAGACCATCCGCGGAGGCGTACTCGTAACCACTAAGGGCACAAGAATTTTTGTTCCCGCATCACTCACAGGCTTAAGAAGAAACGAGAACCTTGAGCTTCTTAAAGACGCAACCGTTAAATTTAAGGTTATCGACGTTAATCCTGCAAGAAGAAGAGCAGTAGGCTCCATCAAGGTTGTTGCTGACGCAGAAAGAAAAGAAAGAGAGGATGCTATTTGGGCTACTCTCGAGGAAGGCCAGAAGATTACGGGTACTGTTAAGTCCCTCACCTCTTACGGCGCATTCGTTGACCTCGGCGGTATCGACGGTATGATTCACATCTCTGAGCTTTCATGGTCAAGAATCAAGCATCCGAGCGAGGTTGTTCAGGTAGGCGATACCGTAGAAGTAACAATCAAGTCGCTCGACGCTGAAACAAGAAAGATTTCCCTCGGCTTCAAGAAGATTGAGGACAGCCCGTGGGAGGTAATGAAGAGAGATTATCCTGTCGGAACGGTTGTTAACGCAAGGATCGTAAGCTTTGCTACCTTCGGCGCGTTCGCAAATATTCTCCCGACAGTTGACGGTCTTATCCATATCAGCCAGATTTCTCACGAGAGAATTAAGACTCCTCAGGACGTTCTTAAGGTTGGCGATATCGTTAAGGCTGAGATTATCGACGTTGACTACGATAAGAAGAGAGTTTCTCTTTCAATCAAGGCAACGCTCGACCCGCCTGAAGAAGCAGAAGAGGCTCCCGTAGAGGAAGAAGCTCCTGCAGTTGAGGAAGCTCCCGCAGTTGAAGAGGCTCCCGCAGTTGAGGAAGCTCCCGCTGTTGAGGAAGCACCCGCAGTTGAGGAAGCCCCCGCAGTTGAAGAAGCTCCCGCAGTTGAAGAAGCTCCCGCTGTTGAGGAAGCACCTGCTGAAGAGGCTGAATAATCTACATAATTTAAGAGAACGGACTCTCCGTTCTCTTTTTATTTACAATCAGGAACAATATGATATATTAAAATCGGAAGCTGCTTCGGTCAAACCAGAATACAGAGGAACACATTATCCACACTTGACAAGCTTCCGTTAAATAAGGAGGATTAAAATGGAGCTTACAGGATTCAGTTATAACTGTTCTTACAGCGCGACCACTAACCCGCCGACCAAAAGCAGAAAAAGCGTAGAGCTAATAAAGCTGTATGACATTACGCTGACAGTTACCGAAGAAGCTAATATGGTAACGAAAACGAGCAAATACGAGCTTACACCCGAACAGCTCAGGAAGATTCGTAAGAAATTTGAAGAGCTTAAAATCCTTGAGGAAACGGCGGAGTTCCTTAAGGGTGAAGCGCCGCCTGAAAAAATCCGGCTGTGCGGTGGAAGCACAATCGAAGGCTTTTCCTTTACGGTAAACGAAATCACCGTTAACTCGTGCAGAATGACGGACGCTGTAATGACCTTTATCAAGCTTCTTTACGACATCATACCCGAATGTAAGGTAACTATTGATAACTTCGTACTTGATAGGAGAAATTTTTTTGTCGATGAGATACCGAAAAACCCCTACCCGCCGACACCGATGGGAATGGGTACGGGAATGTTCGTAGCTACTCCCGAAAACACCGAAGAACCTCCCGCCCGCATTGACTTCCGTAAGGAAGTCAAGAGATAATAGCCGCAAGTTGATTTGAATTGTAATGACTTTAATGTTTTATAATATCGGAGGAATTACAATTATGAAAAAGTATATTTCTGATGAGAAGAACAGACTTGATTATACACTCGTAAACGGTGTGTATCTTCCCAACCTTATTTCAACTGAAATGAATTATGAAATCGGCATTTGGGGTATGAGATATTATGATTATATCAAAGAGTTTCGCCCTGTGTTCTGCACCTCGTTAATGGTACAATGTAAATTAAATACGCATTTGCACGAGGTTGATGTCAGAGCAAAGGAAATGTACGATACGCTCATTACACAACTTGCAGAAAAACAAGGCATTACAGAGCAGTTGAAGGCTGATAATCAAATGCTGTGGGTGCAGAAGATGACAAACATTGCTAACCAAGCAAGAGAGATTGTCTATAACGAAATCATTTATGCGAGGTAAGGTTATGGATATTCTTAAAGAACTTTGGTACGGTAATATTACACCGACAGAATATAGTCGCATTGAGAACAATTCAAATTACAAGGAAGCACTCAAATTAGTTAATCAAAATCAAGAACGATTAAAAGCAACGCTAACAGATGAGCAGAAGGATTTGTTTGAAAGGCTGCTTACAGTGAACGAAGAATTTGCAAACCTTATTGAACTTGATTGCTTTAAAATCGGTTTCAAGTTAGGTGCAAGATTAACAATAGAAGCATATACATAAGATGAGGCGAGGAGAAATCCTCGCCTTAAATCATTAAAACACTTATCCGTCTTGACCAGTAAAAAATGATGTTTAGCAAATAATTACTTTCTAAATGATGAAGGATATGTAAAATGAAATCTGTTAAAATAATTTGCATTATTCCCTGCTCTTGAACAGTAAAAAATCATCCAAAAAGCGCCTTTATTTATACTGTAAGAAATTTTTAATTAGGTTCGCTACTTAGCGGAATCATATTTTTACATTTTTCTTTATCATTAAAGAAATTTGTGCAACCATAGAAAACATTTCCGTTTTTGGGATTCATTTTGACTATCATATAACCGTCTTTGCATTTCGGACATTTGAAAATATCGTGCTTATGAACCTTGTCATTTGTCATAAAATCACAAATCTCCGGTTCGTTACTGCAAATCCATAAAGACAGACCATAATTTTTGTTAAATTCATATTTTAAAGGAAATCCGCAGTTTGGACATCTTAGGTTAAACAAATCGACCACCTGCATATTGATTCCCTCGTCATGTGGGAGATTGTAGTCTTTAATAAGTTCTACCAAGAATCGTGAAGGACGATTTTTGGGCGTTGCTATGTATACTCGGTTTTTTGTTCTCGTCATAGCAACATAGAATAATCTTCTTTCCTCGGCAAAAGGCATACTCTGGTCATCATGGGTAACAAGTTTGATAATCGGATCGTCCTCAATTTGACACGGGAACCCGAATTTACCTTCAAACATATTTATCAAGATGACATTATCATATCCTAATCCTTTTGAACTATGAGCAGTCATAAAAGTTATATTTGCATTAGGATATTTGTTGCACTGAACCTTGTTTTTTGGAAGTTCTTTGAACTGTCCGGTGTTAAACAGCTTATACATATCATAATTATAACGACCTATTAATAGTATTGAGCTGTTATCTCCAAACTCATCAATAATTTTCCCAATTATCTCTTCTATTTTTAATGCTAAAGCTTTCATCGGTTTAACGCTGTCGTTAAACGCTTCAATAACAACAGGGTTTTCCAAGTGTTTCGGAGATATTAACTGTTTCCTAATTTGTTCTGAATTCTTTTGTACAAAACCGCCAGCAATATCTATTAGTTCTTGTGAATTTCTGTATGTATGTGTAATTTTGAGTTCTGTTCCGGCACCCATTAAATCAAGAAATCTTGTGAAAAGCGTAATATCAGAACCTGAAAAAGCGTAAATGGACTGCCAGTCATCGCCCACGGCTACAACCTTTGCTTTTGTGATTTCTGATAATCGTTTGGTCAAATTAAACCGCTGCCTTGCTATATCCTGGAATTCATCAATGATGATATATTTGTAAGGTAGAGGAATATTTTGCTTTTCTATCTCTTGTAAATAAAAATGTGCGTCATTAATCATATCGGCAAAATCGATTTGATTATTCTGCTTTAAAGTAGCCTGATAATAATTATATACTTCCTGAGCAATATCCAGGAACAATAAAGACCTGGGATTGTCTGTTTTTTTGCGCAGTATATCAAAGCCGCCTTCATTATAACCGGCAGTTTTATATTGCTCAATGAAGTTCATCATAAAAAATATAAGCTTGTAAATATACTTATCTTTTCCTGTTTCGACGATCTTTTTATAAACTTCATCAAGATTGCGTGGCTTTAGTATAAATCTTTCTGTTTCAAGTGTTTCTTTTAGATGCTCAATAAGAGGCCTTCTGTCATTATACAGCGACCATGTTTCAATTAAGCGCGTTTTGTATGCCTTATGCAAATTGCGCTTATCATTGATTGCCTTCTTATATTTTGCAATTTGCTGTTTTGAGAACAGCATATTATTTCCGCTTTCAGAAAGAGCATAGTGTTCAAGCCAGGCAACATGTTCGCCTTGCTTAATATAAAAATCAGGAGTGTACTTTTTATTTCTTGAAGGAGATTCGTATGGGTATACGCATTCGTATTCATAATCAAGTCCGTTTAAATACAAAAAATTAGCTATTTGAACTTCTTGAACAGAACGCAAATATTCTCCGGTAATTGTTTTTATATGCTTGGTACGTTGCTGCTCAACTTTTTTAATATATTCTCCTAAACTACTCTTCAAGGTTTCATAATCTTGAGCAGCCTTGTAAAGATGATACTGGTTTAAATTGTCAAACTGAAAAACATCTTCGCTCAAATCAAAATAGTATCCGAGGAAGAGCACCAGGTTTCTCATTAGTTGTTTATTGTGGAATATGGTCTTTTCCAACATATCAAATATAATTTGATATGAAGAAAAGTTGATTTCCGGCGGTTCCTGTGAAAACTGTTTAACAATATCAAAAGCAAATGCGTGGAAAGTGCAGATCTTTGCAGGAATACCCAACAACTTATTGATACGGTCTTTCAGTTCGCCGATTGCTTTATTCGTGTAAGATATGACAATGATTTCTTCTGGGTTGACATGTTTCTTTTCAACAAGATATTTTACCTTCGCTGCCATTGTTGTTGTCTTGCCAGCACCTGCTCCTGCAACTAAAAGACAATAGTCATCATCCGTAATCACAGCGCGACGTTGTTCGTCATCCAGTTTAATTACAGGGTCTATATCTTTAAGAATATTGTCAAAATAGTCCTTCTCACGTTCCAACGTTTTATCAACATAATCTGTATTATGTGTTGTAATAGCATCATCGATTGTATGCATTTTTCTAAGGAAATTTTTGAGCGAGTCTATATCAACCCTAAAAACATGTGCATTGTTGCAAACATATTGAAAAATCAGTTTGTTCTTAAGATAGAGATAATACTTATCGTAAGTGTTATGAAGGTTTTTGCGTTCTCTATGTGAAACATAGTGGTCAGATGAAAACAACCGAGAATAATCAGAATCGAAAGATATAAATATGTTTGAAAGGTTTTTATAATCTTCTTCGCTGAACTCGTTATCGGCAGTTTTTTCGTGTTTTTTAAAATACTTTGAGGAAATACCGCAATGTGGACAGTATTCAGCCTTTTCAGAAACGTTATTCCCACACTCAGGGCATTTTATAAGTGACATATTCAATCCTCTTTTTGCTTTATCTTTTCTATTGTTTCTTTTGGCGTTGATTATAACCGCCGTCAATAATGGCAGAAAGATTATCAATAATAAATCTCTGTGCCAATTCATTATATAAAACGGCATAATACGACCCGTACTGTCCCTCACGCTTTTCCATAGTTATTCCAATGCTTTCGCCGTTCGCTGTAGGGTGCTTATGATTTTTTCCATTCATTTGAACCACAGAAAGCATATTTATATCTACAAGCCAATTCGTTATTGCTGTAACTTTGAGTTTTTCCATATTTTCAGGTTTTAACTCATTAATCCTTCTTGCAATAACAGATATCGTGATTGGCTGGTTTAAGTATTCATAATTGTCTAATTCAAGCATTTGCAAATTAAATAGCTCCGGCTTGAGCTTTTTAGGCTTTTTAACCCCACCGCCTTCAATCACTGCTTCCAATATATCCGAAACATAGAAAAGACAACGAGATATTTTTACATTGTTTATGATTTCATTATCGTCAATGAACTCCTTGCTGAGCGGATTAACCCCTCTTGCCAAGTCGTCAATATAATCCTTTGCGTGTGCAATTAGTTTAATATCTATATCCACCAGTTGAACTCCTTTATTTTTATACAGATATTATATATTTTCATTTAATATATGTCAACAAAGTAAGCTTCAACTGTAGTATAATCTAATGAGTTCGAATCTTCTCCTAAACTATATTTACTTAATCAAAGAAAATTTATAATAATATAATAGCTTGTAAATCGGGTAAAGAAGTGTAAACATATTTATGTTTTTTGAAAACTGTTAGATATATAAAATCAAGTTTGACAAATACTAATAATAATGATAACATATAGGTACGAAAGTTAAATTGTTTTAAAGTTTCGGAAGTGATTTTGTGAAGTTAATAGAAAGAACGACGTATCTTAACAGACTTATTGACCTTATGGGTACGCCTGATATAAAAATAATTACAGGTATTCGCCGTTCGGGAAAATCAAGGCTTTTGTCAGCGTTTATTGATTATCTGAAAAAGACAGATGATAACGCCAACATAATCTTTATCGACTTTTTCAACATTCAGTTTGAGGGATTAAAGGAATATCACGCCCTGAACGACTACGTTGAAAGCCATTACGTTGACGGCAAAAACAACTATGTTTTTGTTGACGAGGTACAGCTTTGCAAGGGCTTTGAGGTTGCAATAAACAGCCTCTATTCAAGTGGTAAGTATGATTTGTATATTACGGGTTCCAATGCTTTTTTGCTGAGTACTGACCTCGCAACGCTGTTTACCGGAAGATATATTGAGCTTCATGTTTTCCCGTTCAGCTTTACTGAATTCTGTCAATATTATGATACTGAAAAAGATGTTGACAAGCTGTTTGACAACTATGCAGTTAAAGGCGGACTTTCCGGCTCGTACCTTTACAAGAGTGAGCAGGACAGAGTAAGATATATTTCAGAAGTCTATGATACGATTATCAATCGTGATTTAGTGCAGAAATATCGCCTGCCCGACACCTATGTGCTGGACCATTTGGCAGAGTTCTTAATGGATAATATTAGCAATTTAACCTCGCCGAATAAAGTTGCAAATACGCTGAATTCTAATCAGATTGATACAAACCATAAGACTATTGGCAAGTATGTTAAGCACCTATGTGATGCTTTCGTATTCTATGATGTGAAGCGCTATGATATTAAGGGAAAGAAGTATCTTGACACCTCTGACAAGTATTATCTTTGCGACACGGGTATTCGTTTTGCAATGCTCGGCAGCAGAAATCTTGACTATGGTAGGCTATATGAAAATATTGTCTGCATTGAATTGTTAAGGCGAGGATATGAGCTTTATATCGGCAAGCTGTATGAAAAAGAGGTTGACTTTATCGCCATGAAGGGAAGCGAGAAGCTATATATTCAGGTTAGCGATGACATTAATAAGCCGGATACATTTAAGCGTGAATATGACCCGTTGCTCAAGATTAATGACGCATATCCAAAGATGATAATTGCCCGAACAAAGCACGAGGAATATGATTATCAGGGAATAAAAATTGTTGATATTGCTCGCTGGCTAAAAGGATAAAAAGGAATTACCACCCCTTCTTGCGGGGGTAATTTTTTACACAAATTTACGAACAAATATTCTAAATAATTGTTGACAAACGAACATTTGTTTGATACAATAGCTTTACAAATTGAATATGTGTTTATGAGTGAATAGAAAAGCGTATAGAATAATTTGAGAGTAAAGAGTCGTTTGAATGGTGAAGTAAACACAAAAAAGAATGTGTTGCTTCCCGGCAAAACGGCTCTTTTTTTGACCCTTAAAATCAGAAAGGCGGAGGTAATTATGGTAACAGGAATGAAGAAAAAGGAAAAGATTACGGAGATATTTTTTGATGAGGAAAGCCCTGTAATTAACATTAGAACCTACAACACCGACCTTAAAAATAGGTTGACAAGGTTCTCAAACGATTATTCTGACGAGTGCAAATTGGTAGATGATTCGGGTAACGGTATGCTTGACTTTGAGATTAATAAGGGTAGGTTTTGTTTCCGTTTAACTTCCCCTTACAGCGAAGAACGCAGGCAAATGTTGTCCCGAAACGCTACCCAAGATAACCACCTGCCGAAGAAAAAATAGGTCATAATCATAGCGGGTTTTAGGGTATCCCTAAGGAGTAATTTTACCATTTGTGGCTACAAATGGTCTGCTCGTTACGACGACGCAACGCATTTTTCGGTCAGTATAATTTTTAACGAAATATTGATGTAATGTCTTGACAAGCAGACTGTTTGTAGCCATATTCGGCTAAAACGGTAATATACTTAGGGAAAAACTTTTCCCTAAAACCTTTTGGCATTTCATAATGAATACTGTTAATGAAAATGAATTTTTCTTTGCCTCGCCAGAGCGCAATGCACTTTTGATGCGTTAGTGTCAAAAGTGCCATTGCGTTACTCTTGGCAAGAGTAACACAATGTAGAAAAACATAATAAAAATTTGGAGGGAATAATATGATATTTGAAAATGTTAATGAAGAATTTTTTGATAATACTGATACGATTGAATTAACGAAGGAACAGTATGATATGTTACGCTCAGTTTATGACAAATCAATGGAGCAGTTGTCAAAGATGTCGTTAGAGGAAAGAATAGATTGGTTTCGTAAAACGGGCTTTGCAAGTCAGTGCAGCTTTGAAAAAGAAATCGGCGGCAAAGTGTATATCGTTAACGCTCATTTCAACAATATTTCTGACACAACAGTCGACGAGCATATTAAAAATATTATCAACAGAGAAGAAAGCAATGAAAGTTTCACGTGCTAAAGCGTTGAATTATCTGAAGAAGTATGATATAATAGATTTACAATTCAAATCATACTTCCGGCTGTGGAAAGGAGTAAGATGAAAAAACAAACGGAAGAAAAAATTGACGCCCTATACGCACGGCTTTCTCAAGAAGATGAGAAAGATGGTGTGTCGGGCTCTATTGAGAATCAAAGAATCATCCTTGAACGCTACGCAAAGGATAATGGTTTTGATAATCCTAAATTCTTTTTTGATGACGGATGGTCGGGAACAAACTTTGCGCGACCTGCCTTTGTGGAAATAATGAAATTAGCAGAGGAAGGCAAGGTCAGAACACTTATAGTGAAAGACCATTCAAGATTAGGTCGTAATCGTTTGGTTGTCGGTCAGTTACTTGAAGAAGGCTTTGAAGAATTAGGCGTCAGGTATATTGCCATTATGGATAACATTGATACGGCAAAAGGTTTAGACGATACTGTTGCTTTCAAGGATTTATTCAACGAATGGCACGCCAAAAATACAAGCGAAAAAGTCCGTAATGTTGCAAGAAGCAAAGGATTGTCAGGCAAGCCGTTATCAACAACTCCGCCGTATGGTTATATCGAGGATGAGAATGATAAAAACAAATGGAACATTGACGAGCCTGCGGCAGAAACAGTCAGACGAATATACAAGCTTTGCATTGACGGTTACGGTACAAGTCAGATTGCAAATATGCTGCGTGATGAAAAGGTATTAACGCCCACTAATTACAAAAAAGCATTAAAAGGAATTACTGATTATTCCGATAATCCGTATAACTGGTGTAGCCATACCGTTTCAGATATACTTGCAAGACCTGAATATATCGGCAGCACGGTTAATTTCAGAACGAAGGTTAAATCATTCAAAAACAAAAAGATAATTCGCAGACCGCAGGAGGAATGGGTAATATTTGAAAACACGCATCCTGCTATCATTGATGAGGACACCTTTAACACGGTACAGAATATTCGTGAAAAAAGAAGGCGACCTACAAAAAGCGGAGTAACAAGTATGTTTTCAAGCTTAGTAATCTGTGGCGACTGCGGACACTATTTAACCTTTAATGCTGCGGCTAAGTATCCTCATTTCCTTTGCTCTAATTACAGAAAGGACACCCATAACTGTTCTTCACATTATATCCGAGATGAAATACTGTATGAGCTTGTTCTTGAAAGTATGAGGCGAGTATTGTTCTTTGCTAAATACAGCGAACAGGATTTCATAAATCAGCAAATGGAGAAGAACGGATTAGAGCAGAAGAAAGAAATTGCCAAGCGGCAAAAAGAACTTGATAAAGCAACAATTAGAATTAAAGAAATTGACACGCTAATTCAAAAGCTTTATGAGGACTTTGCACTCGGCAGAATGGATGAGGACAGATATGCAACAATGTCAATGTCGCTTGAAACAGAGCAAAAGAATCTGAAAGAGCAGTTACCTACAATGGAAGCTGAACTGAACAAGACCATTGACAAATCAAAGGATATTGAGCGATTTGTAAACAACGCCAAACGGCTGACTGACTTGACAGAGCTAACGCCGGATATTCTGAACGAATTTGTTGCACAAATCTTTGTTTCAAGCAAAGAAAACGAACAAGGCAAGAAGCAGATGTATATTGACATCTATTACAAGGGCGTAGGTTTTTATGACGAGCCTAACGAATTCCAAATGGAACTCAATTACAGAAAAGTTCTTGCCAAAAAACAAAACAAAAAGACAGCATAACGCTGTCTAACAAACAAAACGGAACGCACAAGCGGTGACTTCCTTACGGCAGTCATCGCCCCCTGCAGCTCCGCCCGCTGAGTCCGACGGAAACGAATAGACTTGCAGCGCCTGCGGATATATGCATAATCTCGGACGCTTTTGCGTTGAATGCGGAACACCTAAAAAATAGCTAAGAGCAAGATGTAACGTCTTGCTCTTTTCATATTATAATTAATCAATTTCAATTTTAAAGCAGAGGGGGGATTCGCTTTCTCTGCTGTTTTTTATTGTCATATATTCCTCGTCTCGCTCAAAGTCAAGGCTCTCTCCCGTTTCAAGCAGGGTTACGGATTTCACGAGGAAGTCGTGCGGGTTGC
>FLNY01002442.1_pt1 | contig 49032 bp, 28 predicted proteins | sample 1140381 | NCBI WGS metagenome assembly FLNY01 (sample SAMEA3878172, study PRJEB12797) | bioreactor metagenome | biome: Moose rumen | place: Sweden | collected 2011-10
TGCGTTTTTCCCGTCACCTGCGACGGAAAACGGCCGCCCAGCGCTTTGCAGTGTCGCAGGTCGGCCGATTTTTGCGGACCTGCGACGTTCCGGGCTTTCACCTGCGACGGAAATGTGCCACCCAGTGCCCTGCAGCGTCGCAGGTCGGCCGATTTTTGCGGACCTGCGACGTTCTGTGCTTTCACCTGCGACGGGAAACGGCCGCGGAAGGCAGCCCCGGCGGCTATTCGGCCTCCAGGACGAATACAGCCGAACTGTAGAGCTGGGGAAGGGCGGGGTTGAAGGCGCCGCTGGAGAGGAAGGCGCCGGTGAAGGTCTGGCCGTCACCCCACCAGCAGGAACGGTCCACGTTCTGCTCCGTGACCCGGTAGCGGCGCTGCGGGTCCAGGCCCTGCAGCCGGAAGGACTTGCCGCCCACGTTCCGGGGCTCGTAGTGGATGCAGCCGGCAAACACCACGGCGCGGGACTTGTCCTGGGACACATACATGAGAGCGTAATAGCTGCCGTCGTAGGGCGAGGCCAGCCGATACACATCGCCGGAGAACACCAGGTCCCGGTAGCCGTAGTAGGAGGCAATGCAGCGGTCGGCCAGGGCGCGCTCCCGTTCCGACAGGTTCCGGGGCTGCAGTTCCATGCCCAGCCGGCCGGAGCAGGCCACGTCGAAGCGGAACTTGAGCGGGGTCACGTTGCCCGTCTGGTGGTTGGGAACGGCCGATACGTGCGAGGCCATGATGCAGGCCGGGTAGATGAGGTTGGTGGCATACTGGATATAAACCCGCGAAAGGGCGTCCGTGTTGTCGCTGGTCCAGACCTCGTTGCACCAGCGCAGGGCGCCGTAGTCCACGCGTCCGCCCCCGGAGGAGCAGCACTGCACAAGGACCTGCGGGTATTTCTCCCGGATGCGGCGCATGACGTTGTACAAGCCCTGGGTGTACTCTATGTAGAAACGGTCCTGCTCCTGGCCCAGGTACGGGCTGCCGAAGCTTTGGACCACCCGGTTGCAGTCCCACTTGATGTAGTCGATGCCCGGAGCCAGCTGCATGGTGCGGTCGAAAATGCCGAACACAAAGTCCTGCACGGCCGGGTTGGAAAGGTCCAGCACCCATTGGTTGCGGCCCTGGTAGATTTCCCGGCCGGGGCTCTGCACCACCCACTCCGGGTGCGCATGGGCCAGGTTGGAGTCCGGGTTCACCATTTCCGGCTCTATCCAGATGCCGAAGCGGAGTCCCTTCCCGTGGGCATATTGGGCCAGGTAGTCTATCCCTTCCGGCAACTTGGACACGTTCACCTCCCAGTCGCCCAGGCCGGCGTTGTCCCCATTGCGCGGATAGTCGTTCCCGAACCAGCCGTCGTCCAGCACGAACATTTCCAGCCCCATGTCGGCCGCATCGTCCATCATCCGCAGCAGCGTCTCCGTGGTAAAGTTGAAATAGGCGCCTTCCCAGCTGTTCAGGAGCGTGGGATTCACCGTTCCGCCGCCGTACACCCCAAACCGGCGGGCCCAGCGGTGCAGGTTCCGCGAAGCGCCGCCCGCTCCCTCGGCCGACCAGGTGAAAAGGAACTCCGGGGTAACGAAAGTGGCCCCCGCCGCCAGGGGATAGGCCGAGGCATGGGGGCTGATGCCGGCCACCACGCCCAGACGGTGGGCGTCGTCACGGTCGAAGCTAAGGCGGAAGTTACCGCTCCAGGCCAGGGCGCCCGCCACCACTTCGCCGGAAGTCTCGCTGAATTCCCGGGTGTTCAGGCTAAGGAGGAACGAAGGGTTGTTCCCCTGGGTGGCCTGCGTACCGCGCCGGCTCTCAATCACTTTGGTGTCGTGCCCCAGCAGCTCGTGCTCCAGCTGCATCTCGGCCGCCCAGGCGCCGTGGAAGTGGGTGAGCAGGTACTCGTCGGCATCCAGGTACAGGGCCGATGAAGCCACGTCCAGCAGCTCCACCGCCGCCCGGCCGCCGTTGAACACCTCCGAGTGGGCCGCAATCACGTTCTCCCGGGCGTAGGCGTCGTACACCAGCTTCACCTCCAGCCCCGTCACATAGTCCTTCAGCCCGATGGCCGTGGTGGTGCATCCCTCCCGGGCCGTGACGCTGTGCCCGGTGTAGTACAGCTCCGTGTTGTGGGTACCGTCGGCATATTTCACATGGAGGGCCGGCTGGCCGATGTAGCGCCCGCCCGTGACTGGATAGGCCAGCCCGTTGATGCTGTTATAGTCCTGGGACCCGGTCCCCGCGGCCAGGTACTGCGCCGGGTCTCCCACGGGGCCGCCGTAGTGCAGCAGCTGCACCAGGCCGTTTTCCTGCACCAGCAGCACCAGGGCGCTGCCCTCCGTCTCTACGGCCACAATTTGCCGCTCCACCGGGGGAACGGCCACCGTAGTATGCTCAAATTGCGTTTTTTTGCGGGCCCACGAAGGAAGCAGGCACAGCAGCAGGGCTGCCAGAAGAGTCAGACGTTTCATATAAAGCTAAATTCAGAACCTGGGAAAGTCCTTGTTGCCGGCCGGGGTAAGGGCAATGCACTCCATCTCCACCAGCCAGGCGGGCCGGCACACGGGGCCGTGCACGAACAGCGGCGCCAGGAAGGGGCAGCGCTGCCGGAGGAAGCTCCGGACCCGGGGATAATCGGCCGGGTCCCGCAGGTACACGATGGCCATGCCGATATCCTGCAGGGTGGCCCCGCCTTCGGCCAGAAGCGCCGCGATGTTTTCCAGCATCCGGCCGGCCTGGGCGGTGACGTCCCCCGTATGCAGCACCTTCCCCTTCTTGTCGATGCTGGCCGTCCCGCTGATGAACAGGTGGCTCCTGTCCCCGTAGGCGATGCGGGTCCCCCGCTCGAAAGTAACCCCGTAAAGGGCTGTGGGACTGAGGTATTCCGGGGCATACAGGTACTGCATCTGCCCCTTCCGGAGGCCGCCGACGCTGTAGGCGTCCATCTCTACCAGGTTCCGGGGATCCGGCGCCCGGCCCTCGATGCCGGTGCTGGCAATGTAATGGGTTTCCGGCAGCAGGCCGATGCCGTTGAAATAGGCCCTCCGTCCTTCCACCACCCCGGCGTAATTCACGTCTACGTCCCGGACGAAGATCCAGGTGCGGACGGTGTCCGAAGCCACCGAGAGGCCCTCCAGCCCCTGTTCCAGCTTCCGGAAAATGCCGTCCGTCTGTTCCCTGGAGCCCTCCCCGGGGCTCACCAGGGATCCCGTCCAGTGGTGGGCATAGCCATTGTGGGTGGGGATGCCCCCGGGCCGGTCCATCGGCGAGGTGCAGTACATCCAGAGGGCTATCCGGCTCCCGTCCAGCGGCGCCTGCTGGACCACGGACGTGGGTGCCGCCGGCAGGGCCGGCAGCGCTGCCTGCAGCCCGGAGAACTGGTTGGCCGCGTCGCTAAGGAAAAAGCGGCGGAAGTGGACGGTCCGGCCGGAAGAAGCTTCCCGGCAGGCCTGCAGGACGGCGTCCAGCTGGGCCTCATACGGCAGGGAAGGGTCTGTGACGGAGACCAGGATATGGTATTCGGCGGTGGCGCCGTTTTGGGGGCAAAAGGAAAAAGTGTGTGTATTGGTATTCATACAAAGCCCTAATTTACGCTTTTTTCCGGAAATAGCCAAGCGGCAGGGGGAATTCCCGGAGATTTTGACTATATTTGCCCTATAGACAGACAGCAAGCAAATGTCCCGGTCCCAGCAAATTACGGCGGCGGCGGTGACGGCTCTGTGCGGGGCCGGCATCTACTGTTTCTTTGCCCTCCGCTATCCCTACCATCTCCACTTCCAGGAGCAGTACCAGCTGTTCCAGGACACCTGGGCCTACTTTGCCGGCGTGGCCTCCGTCCCCGGGGGGCTGGCCGACTGGCTGGGCCGTTTCCTTACCCAGTTCTTCTATTACGCCCCGGCCGGGGCGGCCATCCTGGCCGTGCTGTTGTGCGCCGTCCAGCTGCTCTGCTGGGCGCTTTGCCGCGCCCGCACCCCGCTGCTGTATGCCCTGAGCCTGCTGCCGGCCCTGCTCCTGCTGCTGTTCTGCTGTGACGAGAACGCCCTTCCCGGCGCCGCCGTGGCCCTGGCGCTGTCGCTGGGGGCCGCCGCCCTGTGCCGCCTGGTCCGGAAAGCTGCCCTTCGCCGTGCCCTGGAGCTGCTGCTGGTTCCGCTGCTCTACATGGCCTGCGGCCCCCTGACCCTGCTCTTTGTCCTGGTAACGCTCACGCGGGAACTCTCCGACGGCCCCCGCCGCCGGGCCCTGCCCTTTGCGGCCGCCGCGCTGGTCCTGCTGGCCCTCTGCCCCCTGGTGGCGGCCCGCCTTTTCCCGTATCCCCTGGGACGCCTGGTCCGGGGCGTCCATTATTTCCGCTACCACAACGTAATCCCCGCCCTGCTGTGGCTGGCGGTCCCGGGCGCCTGGCTGCCCGTGCTGCTGTCCTGCTTCAAGGGCGTGGAACGCGTACGCGGAATGCTCCCCGGTCTGGCGGCGGGGGTGCTGATCGGCGGCGGCGGCGCCTTCCTCACGCTCCGTTCGGCCGACCAGGTGAAGGAAGAATGGATGCGCTACGACTTCATGGTGCGCATGCAAATGTGGAACCGCATCATGCTGCAGGCCGACAAGCACAATCCCTCCAATCCCACCACGGTCTCCTGCCTGAACCTGGCCCTGGCCCAGACCGGCCGCCTGCCCGGCAGCCAGTTCCAGTACTTCCAGAACGGGCCGGAAGGCCTTATTCCGGAATACCGGGGAGACCACACCAACCCGGTCCCCACCGGGGAAATCTTCTGGCACCTGGGCATGGTGAACACCGCCCAGCGCTATGCCTTCGAGGCGCAGGAAGCCATCCCGGACTTCCAGAAGAGCGCCCGCCTGTACAAGCGTCTGGCCGAAACCAACATAGTGAACGGAGACTGGCCCGTTGCCCGCAAATACCTCAAGGTCCTGCAGCACGCGCTGTTCTACAAGGCCTGGGCCCGGGAAACGCTCACCCTCCTGGACAACGGCCAAATCTTCCAGGCGCGGCCCCAGCTGGCCCGGGCGCTGGACTTCCGCCTGAAGGAGCACGACTTCCTGTTCAGCGGGGAAGAGATGGACTCCATGCTGGGGCTCCTGAAGGTGGAAAACCCGCAGAACGGCATGGCCCTGGACTACCTCCTGTCCTGGTGCCTGCTGCGCAAGGACCTGGACCGCTTTGCCGAAGTAATCGGCCTGCTGGACGCCCCCGTCCTGCCCAAGTCGTACCAGGAGGCCCTGCTGCTGCGCTGGGTGCTCACCCACCAAGACTTCAACGGCCTTCCCCCTTACCTGGCGCCTGCCCATGCCCAGCGCCTGGGCCGCTTCATCACGGACTACCACTCCGGCCGGGAAGAGGCTCGGATGCGCAGGGACTACGGCGACACCTACTGGTTCTACTATTATTACAGATACCGTTCCCAATGAGAAGAGCTGCCTCCTGCCTGCTGGCCCTGGCCCTGCTGGCCTGCTGTGCCCCCAAAGTCCATGACGCCGCCGCCGTGGCGCAGCTGCCGGACATTTATCCGGACTACACGGGCGTAACCGTCCCGGGAAGCATCGCCCCGCTGGATTTCCAGCTGCAGGGGGCCGATGCGGTGGACGTCCTGCTCACGGGGCCGGACGGCACCGCGCTCCGTTCCCGGGGCAAGGGCTATACCGCCTTCCCGGAGAAGAAATGGCGGAAACTGCTGGAAAAGAGCGTGGGAGATTCCGTCAGGGTAACGGTCTCGGGCCGCCGGGACGGAAAATGGACCACCTACCGGCCCTTCGGCATTTTTGTGTCCCCGGACAGCATAGACTACGGGATCACTTACCGTCTGCTGGAGCCCGGCTACGAAATCTACAGCCACATGGGCATCTACGAACGGGATCTGTCGTCCTTCCGGCAGCGGGCCCTGCTGGAGAACACCCAGTTCGACGGCTGCGTGAACTGCCACGCCTCCCGCCGAGGGAAGCCGGAAGACTTCACCCTGCACATCCGCGGCAGCCACGGCGCCACCCTCCTGAGCCGGGACGGGGAAATGGCCGCCTACAACACCAAGACAGACTCTACCCTGGGCTTCTGCGTCTATCCCTACTGGCATCCTTCGGGCCGATACATTGCCTATTCCACCAACAACACCCGCCAGAGCTTCCACGTGCAGCCGGACAAGCTCATCGAAGTGTTCGACCTGGATTCGGACCTCCAGGTGTACGATGTAGAGAAGAACGAACTCATCACCGCCCCGCAGGTGAAGCAGCCGGGCCTGTGGGAGTCCTTCCCGGTTTTCTCGGCCGACGGAAAAACCCTCTACTATACGGCCGCCGTCAAGGTGAGCATCCCCTCGGAGCTCACCTACTCCCGCTATAACCTCATGAAAGTGCGTTTCGACCCGGAGACCGGCACCATCGGGGAGGAGGTGGAACTGGTCATCGACGCCGCGTCCCAGGGCAAGAGCGTGGGCTTCCCCCGGCCCTCCTACGACGGCCGCTACCTCATGTACACCCTGTGCGACTACGGCACCTTCCCCATCTGGCACCACGAGGCCGACCTCTGGCTCATGGACCTGGAAAGCGGGGAAACCCGCCCCCTGGAAGAGGTGAACAGCCCCGACACGGAAAGCTTCCACAACTGGAGCACCAACAACCGCTGGTTCGTCTTCTCCAGCCGGCGGGACACGGGTTCCTATACCCGCCTGTACATTGCCCATTTCAATGCCGACGGCACGGCTTCCAAACCCTTCATGCTGCCCCAGCGCAACCCCCAGGCGTTTTACGAAGACTTGTTCTACTCTTACAATGTGCCGGATTTCGTGACGGGCCCCGTCCCCCTGGACAAAATACGCGCCCAGAAGCTCATCGATGCCCCTGAGCGCGTCCCCTTCGGTTTCCGCCGGTCCCGCTAAGGGGCGCTGTTGTAAACGCTTTCCAGGGTGTAGGCCGGATCGGTTTCGGTGACGGCTTTCACCATCCTTGCAATCAGTTCCCCGGCCGTTTCGTCCACAATCTGGCCCGTTCCGTGGTTAATGTACGCGTGGGTTTCCGAGCCGGTTCCCGCCACGCCGTTGTCCCACACATACATGGGGAGCAGCCGGTCGGCCGCGGCCTTGCAGAAGTATTCCATGTAATAGAACTGGTAAGGGAGGTCGGCGCTGCTGTGGCGGGAGCAGCCCATTTCACCCAGGTATACGGGGATGTCTTTGTCCAGGTAGGCGGCCTTGAGCTGATCGAACACCGCCACCACATTCTCCTCGTCCTTATCGCTGCAGCGTTTGGACGCATCGGCCGTATGGCCCCACTGGGCCACCAGCGGGTCATTGAGCGTGTAGTTGTAGGGGTCGTAGTCGTGCACGGCCACCATGAGACGGTTCTCCGTGGTGTAGTCCTCAGGCAATACCAGGCCGGCGATGGTGAAGCCCGGATTGGCCGCATAGCCCGGTATTCCAAGCCAGCGGGTGGCGTTGTTGCCGCCGACAGAGCGCACGGCGTCCACAAAGGCCTGGTTCCACTCGTTGAGTACCTTGTACTGCGCATCCGGGTTGTTCCTGAAAGCCGTGCTCCAGCCCCAGCCGCCGTCCTGGATTTCGTTGAAGGACTCGAAAACCAGCCAGTCTCCTTTGTCGGCGAAACGCTGGGCAATCTGCACCCAGATGCTGAACACCTCGTCCTTCACCTTTTCGTTCTGGCTGGCGTTGTTGTAGGCCTTGCTGATGTCCTGCCAGTAGCTCTCGTCGTGGTGCGTGTTCACAATGGCCACCAGACCGGCCTTTTCGGCATAACCCACAATTTCTTCCACGCGGCTCAGCCATTTGTCTTCCAGGCGGTAGGCCGGGGCGTCGCCGATATGGCCCGCCCAGGTGGTGCAGATGCGCACGGCCTTGAAGCCGGCCGCCTTGAGGCCGTCGAAGGTGGACTGGGTGCATTTGGGGTTCCCCCAGATGGTTTCGCCGGAGACGCCGTTGGAGACGGCGTCCATGTGGTTGCCCATGTTCCAGCCGGGCGCCATGGCGTCGAAGACCATTTGGGCCGTCAGGGCGCTGGCCACGGCGGTGGAAGGCGTCTGATACGCTTCCAGCGACAGCGGAATCTTGAGGCTCTGGCTGCCGCAACTTACGGTAAGGGTGCCGCTCTGGGCCGATGCGTTCCGGGTGGCGGGGGCCGAGAGGGTGATGGCCGTCTGCTTGTCGGCGCCGATGCTGCCCACATTCACCAGGCACCAGAGGGCATCGGTGCTGGCGGTGGGCTGGGTGGAGGAGGTAACCGTAATCACGGTTTCCCCGCCCAAGCGGTCGAAGGCCACGCTCGTCTGGTCGGCCGTCATGGCCACTTCGGCCACGCCCTGGGTGACGCTGACCATCAGGCTCTGCTTGTCGCCGATGACGCGGATGCTTCCGGAGCGGTTGCTGGTTCCGGTATTTTCTCCCGCCGTCACGCTGACGCTGAGGCTGTTGGATGCGTAGCTGCCTTCCGACAGGGAAAGCCAGGCATCCGAGGTGGAAACGGTAGGCTTGATGCCGCTGGTGAGGGTGAGTTGCTTGGTCCCGCCGGCAGCATCGAATACCAGCTCGGTGGGACTGGCTGACAGCGTAATGCTGTCCGTGGTTTGGGTTTCATCGCTTTTCCCGCAGGCGACTGCGATCAGGGCGGCTATCGGCGCCGCAATTCTCCAAAGGTTCATCATATTGGATGGTGTTGGTTATTCAAAGCGTTCGGCCGGCACTTCCCGCCACAGCCGGCCGATATCGGCGGCGTCGAAGCCCACGGAGGCGTTTCCAAGGTCCGGGACGTTGAACGAACGCAGCATGTTATCGTAAAAATGGGGGTCTTTCTGGGGGAGCAGGAAGGGTTTGGTCACGCTACCTTCCGGGGAGACATGGCAGAACCAGGGCCTTCCGTACAGGCCGTCCCCGCGTTTGGAGGCAAAGACGAACCAGTTGGATCCGGAGGACCAGCTGTGGTAAGTGTCGGACTTGTCGGCATTCACCAGGTCCATGGAGACCAGCTCGCCCGTCCGGAGATCCATCATGCACAGGTCGCACTCCCGGTGGTTGATGGGGAAGGTGCCGTAGTCGGCGATGGTGAAAAGGAGCCAGCGCCCGTCGGGGGAGGCCTTGGGGTGGCACACGGACTTCCCGCGGGCGGCGGCGCTCCACATGGTGTCCACCTGCGTTCCCAGCTGCCCTGTTTCTGCATCGAAGGGAACCCGCACAAGGGAGTACATCAGCCGGTCGATCTCTGCCGGCAGCTTTTTGGCCGGAGAGGTGCAGAAGTACACGTAGTTTCCGTCGGCCGAAAACACCGGGAAGGTCTCGAAGGTGTCGTCCCCGCTGAACTGCGGGAAAGTGAGCATGCGGTTCCCGTCGAAATCGGCCACGCAAAGGTCTGACCGGGTGTCGAAGACCTCCATCCGGTGGGGGCCGAAGGAATGCATGGCCGGGATGATGATGTTGGTGGAGAACACGCCGAAGCGCCCTTCCGGGTGGATCTCCCCATAGACGGTAGAGGAAATCATGCTGGAATCCCGCAGGTCCAGTTTCCGGAGCGTCCCGTTCCGGTTCAGGATGGCGCCGCCGCCCTGGCCCCGCAGGTAGAAAAGGGACAGGTCGCCGCGCCCCTGGGCGTGGATGTGGCAGTTCATGCACTTGTTTTCCGTATGTCGCCAGTCGGAGAGGATGGTAACGTGGAAATTCTCCAGGTTCCTCTCCTGGATTTCCAGGTCGTCCCACACTTCGAAGCCGGGCTCGATAAGCCGATAGGTAAGATACGGGTCTATCTTTTCCCCGCTCACGTGGACAATCCAGGAGAACTCTACGGGGGCGCCGCCGGAGCGGTAGCGGGAATTCACCAGGATAATCTGGCCCTCAGTTGCGGCCGAGAGCAGTTTTTCCCACTTCCGCTGTTTCCATTCCACTTCCCTGCCTTTGATTGTAACGGTTTCACTCCCAGCCTTGAAGGTGGTCACGAAGTTCTTGGCGGCAGGGTCTGTATAGTAGAAATTGAGCGGGGCAATGTTGCAGGGAATGGTAACGTCCCGGTAATCCGGGAACAGCTCGGCAGGCCGGTCTGTCCCGGGGCCAACCGGGCGCACGTCCGTTCCCCTCCCGCAGGAAAGCAGGAGAACCAGCGCCAGGACCAGGGCCGCTATGCCTTTACTTCTTTTCATTCCTTGCTGCGAAATAGAAATAGTACCAATAGCTGTACCGGAACTCCTCCACGGCGGAAATGGCGCCGTTGTTCTCCTTGTACAGGGTTACGAAGCGGTTGAAACGGTCCAGCGTACTGCGGGAGACATGATAATGCTCCAGCTTTTCTTGGGACATTCCTCCCTTCGCGGCCAGGAAAACCAGGGCGGCTTCCTCGTACAGGACCGATGCGGTGAGCTGCGGGGCGAAGTCGGCCACAAAGGCATCGAGGTCTTTCGTGAGCAGGTCGTAGCACAGCAGGTAGTCCAGCGCCATCTTGTTGGATGGGTTGGAATTGAGGAGGATGCGCAGGATAAGCTGCGTCTGGTCCATGCCGTGCACCAGGTCGAAGCGGGGCAGGAGGGCGCGCTTTTCCTCGATGCGCTTCTTGTAGTCGGGGCTCCAGGACTCGGGGAAGCGTTCCTGGGCCCACTTGCGCTGCGAAGGGATGTTCAGGAGCATGCGCAGGTACTTGGAAGCCGCCTGGGTGTCTCCCTTCACCAGGTTGGTTTCGGCCAGGCGGCGCAGGTACCGGGGACCGCCATGGGAGGGAGAGAAGAGCAGGCCCAGCATGGCGTCCCGTTCGGCCATGGACATGTCGCCCAGGGCCCACCACACATCGCCGGCGCAGGCTATCACGAAGGGGGTGGAGTTCTCCCCCACCGGGAGGAAAAGGCCGCGCTCGAAAGGCTGGTAATAGGCCATCAGCTTGTCGGCCAGCTGGCCCTGCATGGCGTTGGAGAGGTTGTAATAATAGGTGCCCAGTTCCGACTTCCGGTCCTCTGCGGCCAGTTCCGCCACCTTGGCCCAGTTCTGGTGGGAAGCCTCCACGGCCAGGCCCATGGCCACTTCGGAAATTTCGGTCGGATGTCCCCAGGCTTTCCGGGCCTCGCGGAGACTTATTCCGTTTTCGGCGGCGTATTGGCGGAAATAGGGGTAGCGGAGGAAAAACACCAGCTGGCTGGCCCCGGCGGCCAGGACCACCGCCGCCAGAGCAATCCAAAGGATGCGTTTTCCCCGGGCCGACATGACTTATTCGCTTTTGGGCAGGGGATACAGTCCCAGGAGGAAGCCCCCCACGATGCTGTCTTCTCCCAGCGCCAGGGCCATGGCGCGGGTGCGCTCCTTGTAGGCGCCGCGCACCGAGTCCAGCTCATGGCGCATCCCGGCCTGGCGCAGCACGTTGTCCTGCTTGTTCACGGCGTAGGTGAGTTCCTTCCACACCTGCAGGCTGTCGTTCTGGGGCGTGCCGCCGCCGCTGCTTTCGGGGCCGATGGTCACATAGATGTCTCCGGGCTCGGTGGCCACCAGCAGGTTCTGCCCCCGGTCACGGTAATGCTTGTCCAGGCGCAGCTCGCACATCCACTGTTCCTTCCCCTTGAAAAAGAATTCGTGGTTCCGGATGTACACGGAATCCACGTTCCAGGGCTCTTCGTGCCCCAGCGGCACCAGGAAAATTTGGATGCCGTCCAGGTTGTTCGTGCTCACCCGGCCGTGGATGCGGTATTCCTGCGCCTTGTCGGCGCAGGCTGCGAGAAGCAGTCCCGCCAGGGCCAGTATAAGTATTTTTTTCATTGTTTTACAGTTACTTGCACACGCTCGTCGGAGAACACTTCGCGGTACACGGTCCTGGTGTCGAACGGCACCTTTTCACGGGTGAAGTCCGGTACATTGAAGGAGAAGAGCGTGCTGTGATAATATTTTCGGGGATTCTTCTGGGGGAGGACGAAAGGCTTGGTGCAGTGTCCGTTCTCGTCAATGGAAGAAAAATACACCTGCACGTACAGGCCGTCGTCGCGCCGGCTGGAGAAGAGGAACCAGCGGCTGTTGGCGCTCCAGTTGTGGAAGCTCTCGGAAAGGGGGCTGTTCACCTCGTCCAGGGGCCGCGTCTCCCCGCTTTCCAGGTCCATGAGCCACAGGTCGGCCTCCTTGTGGTCGATGGGGAAGATGCTGAAGTCGGTAAGGTTGTACATGAGCCAGCGGCCGTCGTAGGAAGGGCGGGGGAAGGTGACGCTGTGGCCTTCCGCGCTGGCCGGAATCACGGTCTCGAAGGGCCCCACTTCGCCGGTTTCGGCATCGAAGGAGGCCTTCAGCAGGTCGTAGCGGATGAGTTCGGTCTCCTTGGGCACGCTGTGCGCCTCCGACCGGCCGAAGAAAAGGGTTTTCCCGTCGGGGGTGAAAACCGGCGTGGTCTCGAAGTACTCCTTGGTGTTGAAGCGCGGATCCACAATGAGGGAATGGTCCTGCATGTCCAGGATTACAATGTCGGAGGCCAGGTCGAAGACCTCGATGGTGCGCTGGTCGCCCGTCCAGAAGCTCTGGCGCACCGGATTGATGGAACCGGCCACCCAGCGGCCGCCGGGATGCCAGTAGCTGTAGGCCATGTTGCCTATGGTGCTGTCCGTCTTGGTGGTCACCCATTCCCGCACGCCGTCCTGCTGGATAAGGGTGGCTCCGTGCTTGCCCCGCAGGTGGAAGAGGTACTGCGAAGGGTCCGTGGCGTTGGCCGTGTGGCAGCCCATGCACTGGCCCGGGACCAGGGTGCTTTCTATGATGGGGTCTTCCCGGAAGCTGTGGATGTCCCGCTGGTAAATGCCCATCTGACTGTAGGTGGTGTAGCCCGGGGCCAGTTTCCGGTAGGTGATGCCGTAGTCTTCCAGGGGGACGTCGCTCACGTACATGATGAAGTCGCGCCATTGGGTCCACTGCCCGTCTTTGCGGCCCAGGACGGTGAAGCTGAGGGTGCCCCCGGCGTTCTGCGCCGTCAGGGCGTGCCATTTTTTCTCCGGGAAGTCGGCCCAGCGGCCGCGGGCCTTCAGCTGGCCGCCCCGGCTGCCCGTCACGCGCACGAACACGCGGTCGTACTCCTGAGGAAGGTTGAAATTCATCGGCGCAATCCCTGCGGGGACCGTGACTCCGATGTAGTCGGGATAAATCTCCGGCAGTTCCTCCACGAAGGAGGTCCCGCCCCGGGTGCAGGCGGCCAGGAGCAGCACCGCCCCAACCCCTGTCAGAAGCCTTCTTTTCATTCCGTGCCCTCCTTTCCGCTTAGCCGCTGCCAGGCGGTGTAGTATTCTGCGGCCATGAAATTGTTCTTGTTCTGGTTGTAGAGGATGGCCATCATCAGGTCCAGCCTTTCGTATACGGTGATGAAGTCGTCCCGGAAGCGCACCTGGCGGATGTAGGCGTAAACCGGATCGGCCGCCACCAGGGACTCGTCCATGATGAGCGCCTTCTTCTTCCGGGCCCACTGGCGGTAGCACAGGCTGTGCTCCAGGATGTCCAGGTAGCGGGAAGCCCTGTCGTACCAGCCGTTCACAATGTTGGCGTCGGCAATCCTAGACATGAAGCGCCCGCTCTCCCGGCCGTTCTGGATGGACTCCTGCAGGTCGAAGTAGTACTGCAGGGTAATGTTGGGCATGCCCATCATCCACAGCAGTTCGGCGCTGGTAATGTCCGTGAGGTTGTCCCGCACGCTGGGCTGCACCAGGCCTTCCTTTCCGCACTGGTAGAACTGGTCCATGCGCGTGAGCAGCTCCCCTTTCATGAACAGGCAGAAATTGACGCTGCAGGCGCTCACGGAATTGCGGGGCTGGTATTGCCCGGCCCTTTTGACAACTTCGGCATAGCGCTCGTGGCGGATGAGCCAGTCGTAGGCCAGGGTTTCGTGCGTATCTTTATCATAGGTGATTGAGACGCCCCAGACCGTCCCGCCGCAGAGCAGCACCAGCGCCGCCAGGGCGGCCGGAACCGGCCGGGCCAGGGAGAAACGCTGCCCGCAGAGGAAGATGACCGCCACGCTCACAAGGGGAATGACCCACTGCAGGACCGGCAGTGTTTCTACCAGCCGGTAGTAATTGAGGCCGAAGAGGGCGTCGCGCAGCGGATACTGCGGGGAAAGGAGCCTGTAGGCGGCCCAGAAGACCACGGCAGCCCAGGCCACCATGGCCAGGTCGGCCCATTGGCGGCCCTGCAGCATGGAAACCGCCAGGGGCAGCAGTATCATGGGGCCGATGAGCCACCAGCCCAGGGGCAGCAGCCACAGCCGGTGCCAGCCCGCCCTGATGAAAAGGGGGCACAGGGCCACCGCCAGCAGGAGGGCCGTGAGGTAGCTGAGCAGCACCTCCACATCGCCCAGATAAATAAGGACAAGGAGCGGGGGGATGAGGCAGAGGACGTAGGCGCTTGCGTGGCCGGGAATGCCGGCCGAGCGGGCGGCCCGCCAGACGGCGCGCTGCAGCAGGACCAGGAGCAGGGCCATCACCAGGGCCCCGGCCCAGCGCCAGTAGAAAAACTGCACCAGGAATTCAGAAAGCCAGTCGGCCCCTCCGCCGGGGAGGCGGAGCCGTTCGCCCAGGTAATCCCAGGTGAACAGGAACAGCTGGTTCTGCTCCTGATAATTGAGGTCCTGCGGAAAGAGCCACATCCAGAAAGCGAATGCGGCCACGCCCAGCAGCAGGGTCAATATCCATTTACTTGCCTTGTCCATGTTTTTTGTAAAAGAAAGGCAGCCGCTTTGCCGGCGACTGCCTTTCAGTTGATTCGGAAAGCTTACTTCTTGGGTTGGAATCTCCACCAGGTGCATTCGCCCCAGGCCCATTCTCCATGTCCGTCGTAGTTGCTGATGAGGGTGAGGAGGCTGCCGTCCAGATAGACAATTTCGTAGTCGGTGGCAACAACGCCGCCCTTGTTGATGACGAAGGGATACAGGATGCCGGAATCCTCACCGGTGGTGAGATGGCCCATCGGGTAGCCGTCGGTGGCGAAGTCGAAGTCGTCGATGCTGTAATCGGACGACTTGATGACGTTGCCGCCGGCATCGTAGGAAGTGACAGTACCCATGACATTGTCAAAGACCATGTAGGCATCGCTGCTGCCATAACCGTAGGCTACGTCGCCGGAGTGCTGAATCTGTTCGGTTTCCAGATCTTCGGGCGGGCAGCCCCACCATTTGCCGGGGATTTCACCGGCAGCCACGTCGGCCTGTCCGGCCACGCCGATGTAACCGGCATTGCCCCAGGTGGCGTCGTCGATGGGATAGTACGTCCAGGCGCGCTGGCCGCCTCCGGCAAGGGCCGCATCGGCGTCGGAGGCGTTCTTGAAGCGCCACCAGGTGCACTCGCCCCAGGCCCATGCATCGTGCCCATGCGAGTTGCAGATAAGGGAAAGCAGGTTTTCATCTACATAGACCACCTCGAAATCGTTCACTCTGGTACCATCTGTGTTAATGGCAAATGGCATCAGGATGGGGGCGTCGGTGGTGGTCAGATGACCGTAGAGGTAGCCGTCGGAGCAGGCAGGGTCGTAGTCGGTGAGCTTGTAGCCTCCCTTGGCAATTACGCTGCCGTCAGATTTGTAGGAGATACATTCGCCGTCCTCGTTGAACACCATGTAGGCGTTGCTGTCGCCGTAGCCGTACACGGTACCGCCGGTGTGGGCAATCTGACTGTCTTCAAGATCTTCGGGCGTGCAGCCCCACCATTTGCCGGGGATTTCACCGGCGGCCACATTGGCGCCATGTCCTGCGGCGCCGATGTAACCGGCATTGCCCCAGCAGGCGCCGTCGATGGTGTACCATTTCCAGGCCTTGGCGCCGGATTCACCGGTAAGGACCTTCACTTCGGGGGCCAGGTCGGCCGGGACGTACACGTTTACGGAGGTCTCGAAAGACACCACGCTGGCGTCCTGGTTCACGGTTGCCACGGTGTAGGGCTGGTTGGTGTCGGCACCGCGCTTGGGGGTGATGTTGAACACGCCGGTGGCGCCGGTGGCAAGAAGGTTCTTGCTCCCGTCGGCCTTCAGGTTGTACACCTGCACCGTACGGGCGGGAGAAGTATGATACTTGATGTAGTTGCCGTCGGTCTGGGCCTGGGTGCAGGCTTCATCGGCAAACTGGCCGTCCACCACGAAGGCTGTCTGAAGCTCGGTGGCAGCTATGCTGGCGGCCGTTTCCGGGCCTTTTATGAGCTCGGGCTCGCAGGAGGCCAGGGTGAGGCCTGCAATGGCAGCAAGGGCGAAATAAATTATTTTCTTCATAATTCTTTCAATTTAAGGGTAAAGAACTGCTACCAACCGGGGAAGTCAGTACCGCTGTCCCACCCGGAGTTCTGGGTGAACTTGTACTGTTCACCGGCGCCTGCGGACAGGGAAATCTGGCTGGCCGGAAGTTTCACGAAGCCCTGGGTGGCCTTGTAGCGCGCACCGTAGCCTCCGTTGTACTTGGAAGCGCTGTTGGTGCCTTCCACGCCGTTGTTCCACACTTTCACGCCGTCCTGCTTGTCCAGGGCGGCCACCGCATAGCTCTCGCCATAGCGGCGCAGGTCGTTGAAGCGGATGCCTTCGAAGGCCAGCTCCCAGCGGCGCTCGTTGCGGATGTTCTCGTCGCTGATGGGCTTGCTGGACAGGCCTGCGCGGGCGCGTACCTTGTCGAAGGAAGCCTGGTTGCCGTTGATTTCGGCATCCATCAGCAGCACCTCGGCAAAGCGGATCATCACCATGTCGTTCACGCTGTTCAGCTGGAAGTTGTCTTCGTTGCCGGACGACCACACCAAATCCGGGAACATGACATTGGTAAAGGTCTTCATGTACTTGTTGTTTTCGTCGCTCCAGGCAATGACGGGAATGGTCTTGGTCTGGTAGTAACCGCTCTCCTGGATGTTGGAGTCTCCGCCGAACACGTACGAGCTCCATTTGTCCACTGAGATGACGGAGGCGTCCAGACGGGCGTCGTTGGGTTCGATGGCTTTCCAGTCGGAAACCAGCGACGGGTTCACCGGGCACATGCCCCAGCCGGTGCCGAACGGCATGCATTCGCCGTTGTCCAGGCTTTGGCCGCGGATACCCATGTACAGGGCGGTCTGGTTGGAGTAGCCGATGGTGGTGCTCCAGGAAGGCTGGGTGTTGAACTTGATCATGAACATGGCCTCCGGGTTGCGGGCGCCGTCGTCCTCAGCCCATTTGTAACCATGACCCTTCCAGGGGTTCTTGTCATCTTCGATGGAGCAGCGGTTGGTGTAGGCCCACAGGTTGTGGTAGTCGTTCACCAGGGAATAGCCGGAATTGTTCACGCAGTCCGTGATGTAGGAACCCACCTCCGCCTTGGTAATCTTGGTACCTTCGGCAATGTTCACGCCGATGGCCTCGTTCTCGTAGGCGGGAAGGGCAATGTCCGAGAGGTTGTAGAAACCGGAGGCGAACAGATAGGCACGGCCCATCAGGGCTTCGGCGGCATATTTGTCCACATGGCCGTCGCCGCTGGACATCTTGGCGGGCATGATGTCGGCCGCAATCTTGCAGTCTTCGATGATCTGTCCCCACAGGGCTTCACCGGAAATCTGAGGCAGGGTTGCGTCGGCCGTAGATGTGACCGGGCAGGGGATGTTGCCGAACATGGAGGCCAGCTCATAATAGAACCAGGCCCTGAGGAAGAAGGCCTCGCCCATGTACTGGGCCAGCTTGTCTTCCACGCCGCAGTTGGGCAGGGCTTCGATGGCGGCGTTCGCGCGCGCGATTCCTTTATAACGGTCTACATAGAAAGTGTTGTACATGTCGGTGCCGAAGTTCATCAGGAGGTCTTCGGCCTGCATGGCCTGGTCGTTCTGGCCACCGCCGCCCAGGGCGTCGTCCGAAGCGGCCACGGACCACAGGAAGTGGTTCACGTGTACGCTGTTGCCGATGGAGGCGTTGAGGTTGTTGTAGATGCCGGCAACCATCTGGTCGGCATCCGTGGCATTCACCGGGAAGTTGCTGCTGTCCTTGGACCAGTAGTTGGTGGTGTCCAGGAAGTCTTCGCAGGAGGCAAACGAGAAAGCGAGGGCGGCAAGGGCCGCAATTCTAATAATATTCTTCATAGCGCTTCCTTTCTTATTTATTTCACAATACATACGGCCACACGGTTGGATTCGGGGCTGCCGGAAGCATCCCGGTCTCCGCCCACGGCCTTGCAGATGATACGACCGGCGGCGATACCTGCCTTCTTGAGCATCTCCACCACCGTCTGGGCGCGCTGCTCGGAGAGGTTCTGGTTAATTTGGGCATTGCCGGTTGCACTGTCGGCATAGCCCGTAACCGTAATGGTGGCATCCGGGTTCTCCTTCATGATTTGGGCAATCTGGCCCAGCTTGAAGGCTTCGTCGGGCCGGATTTCGGCCTGGTTGATGATGAAGAAGAGGTCGTCCGAATAGGGGCCGGTGAAGTTGGAGGTGGGAACCTTCACTTCCTTCACCACCTCTACGGGTACTTCGCGGACCACTTCCTTCTCTACAATCTTCTCGATGATGCGCTCGGCCACGGGGGCGGGTTCGGCATGCTTCTTGGCGCCGCCGCCGAAGGAGAGGTTCAGGCCCACCAGGAAGGACTTGGCCTGCGGGTAGTAACCCAGGTCGAGGCCCTTGGTCCAGGAGTCGAAGCCGGAGGAGGAACCTACCTCGGGATCCATGCCCCTGTACTTGGTGAAGCAGAACGGGTTCTGGGCCTGCACATAGATGTGGGCCTTGCCGAAGGGGGCGTTCTTCCAGAGGTGCTTGAGGTCGTAACCCAGGGTGATGGTCTGGATGCGGAAGAAGTCGGCGTCTTCGATGAAGATGTCGGAGTTGTTCATGAAGTTGTAGTTGGTGCCGGCCACCAGGCGCGGGAAGTGGTTGGAAGTGCCTTCCCCGTGCCAGTAGCTGTACACGTCCGTGGTGTAGTTGTTCCACTGGCTGTCGGAGTAGCGGCGGTAGGCGCGGAACACCTGCTGGCCGAACATGCCGTAACCGCTTACGGCAAAGTCGAATCCTTTGTAGAAGATGGAGAAGTTCAGGCCCACGTTCCAGTCCGGATTCGGGTCTCCGGTCATGGTCTTGTCATCGTCATTGATGATGCCGTCCTTGTTCAGGTCCACGAACTTGAGGTCGCCGGGAACCACGTTGTCCACGATGGTGCCCAGTCCGGCCGCCTTCCAGGCGTCAATCTCTTCCTGGTTCTGGAACACGCCGTCGGACTTGTAGGTCCAGAAATAACCGATGGGGTAGCCCACCTGGGCGCGGTACATTTCCGCAATGCCCTGGACCACGCTGCCCTGGCCATGGATGATGCCCTCGTCGTTGGCGATGCGGGTGACGCGGTTCTTGTTGTAGGCGGCGTTCACGCCCACGCTGTAGGAGAAGTCCTTGCCGATGGCGTCGCTCCAGTTGAGGGCCATTTCCACACCGCTGTTGCGCACGTCGCCGCCATTGATGTAAGGGGCGTTGGCGCCGAAGTGGCCCATGATGGGGGCGTTCACCAGCCAGTTCTTGGTATCTTTCTGGTACCAGTCGAAGGTGGCGTTGAGCCTGTTGCGGAACAGCCGGGCATCAAAGCCCAGGTCCAGCTGCTGGGAAGTTTCCCAGGTGATGTCCGGGTTGGCCAGTTTGTCGGCGTAGGCGCCCGTACCGGAATTGCTGGAGGTTTGGCCGGTGTAGAAGGAATAGCCTCCGTCGGCCGCACCCACGGAGATGGTGGACAGATACTGGAAGTTGTCGATGTTGCAGTTACCGTTCTGTCCCCAGCTGCCGCGCAGCTTCAGGAAGTTCACCAGGCCGCCCTGGTTCCACCAGTCTTCGTTGGAAATTACCCAACCGGCCGAAACGGAGGGGAAGGTGCCCCAGCGGTGGCCCCGCATGAAGTTGGAGGAACCGTCCCGGCGGAGGATGAGGGAGAGCATGTACTTTTCGGCATAGTCGTAGTTGATACGGCCGAAGAAGGATACCAGGCCCCAGTCGCCCCAGGTGGTGCCGTCCATGTCCTCGGTCGTAGGGCCAATGTCTCCGGTCATGTTGCCGAGATAGGCGTATGCCCATTGGTTGGGCCATTTGCCGTCGCTCCTTTGGCCGTGTACGCTTTCACCGAAGCCGTTTTTCTCCAGGGTGCTGCCGATGAGGGCGTCGAAGTGGTGTTTCTGCAGGTTGAACACATAGTTCACGGTGTTCTCCCAGGACCAGCTCCAGCCCGCGGAAGCGTCCTGGGACACGGTGTCGGTGAGTGAGTAAGCGTAGTTGGTAAGCTGGTAGCTGAGGCCGTACTGGCGGTAGGTGCTGGCGCTCATCTTGTAGTTGAACTGGCTCTTCCAGGTGAGGCCCTTGATGGGCTGCACGCGCAGGTTGGCCGACAGGTTGAGGCCGTAGCCGTGGCTGTCGTTGTTGCCGCGGGAAGAATAGGTCATGCCAGCAATAGGGTTGCTCACATAGGAGTCCAGGGCCCAGATGCCGCTGTTGCTGAGCCAGTCGTATCCCGTGTAGGAACCGTCTTCCTGATAGACGGGAACCAGCGGGTTGGCCGACATCATGCTGTAGATGTCGTTCCAATACATGTTGCCGGTGCCGATACCGCCTTTCCGGCTGGTGGTGAAGGTCATGTTTTCACCGAAGGTGATGACATCCAGGTCTCCCACCTTCCACAGGACGTGGTCCGAATTGATACGGGCCGTAAGGCGCTTGTAGTTGGAGGCCACGGGCTTTCCGAAGATACCTTCCTGGTGGGTATAGCTTACGCCCATGGAGAACTTGGACCGTTCCGACCCGCCCACGATGTTTACCGCATGGTTGGTGTTGGGCGCATTCTGGTTGCGGATGGCGTCCAGCCAGTTGGTTCCGGTGAAGGAACCGTCCTTGATGCTGTTGTACAGGGTGGGGTTCAGGATGCCCGCCCAGTCGATGGGGTCCTTGCCCATGTTGAAGTTTACCTGGTCCTGGATGTCCATGTACTGCTGGGCATTGAGGAACTCGGGCATCTTCTGCACGTTCTGCACGCCGTAGAAACCGTCGTAGGTGACGGTGAAGCTCCCTTCCTTGCCCTGCTTGGTGGTGACGAGGATGACACCGTTGGCACCCCGGGCGCCGTAGATGGCGCAGGAGGCCGCGTCCTTGAGCACGTCGATGCTCTCGATGTCGGACGGGTTCAGGGAATTGATGTCCCCGCCGGTGACGCCGTCAATCACATACAGCGGCGCGTAGGTGCCGGTGGTGCCCATACCGCGGATGTTCACGTTGTAGCCCGAACCCGGCTGGCCGGAGGAGCTCATGATGGAAACGCCGGGTGTGGAAGCCTGCATGGCGCCCAGGGCGCTGGTAGAGTTGATTTTGGTGAGGTCGTCGCCTTTCACCTGCACGGTGGAACCGGTTACGAGTTTCTTTTTCTGAACACCGTAACCCACGACCACGACTTCTTCCAGAAGCTCGTTGTCTTCCAACAGAACCACGTTGAAAACCGTCTGGCTGCCAACGGGAATCACTTGGGTGACATAGCCGATGGATGAGATTTCAATGCTCGCTCCGGGGTTTACCGAGAGCGTGAATTCACCATCCAGGCCCGTGATGGCACCGTTTTGGGTGCCGCTTTCAATGACGCTTGCGCCAATGACGGGGCCGATGGCGTCCTGGACCGTTCCGGAAATCCTTACGGTCTGGGCCATGGCTGCCACGCCAAGGAGCAGCAGCATCACGGAAGCAAAAAGTTTGCTCTTCATGTTGGTTAATTGGTTAATGATAAAAATGGTTGGTTATGTGCATATTCAACTCGGTAAATGTAAGAATAAAAATTGGGAAAAACCAATAATATAGGGTGCAGGGGCAAAAAAGTATCGATGAATGGCAAAAATATACAAATAAACCTTATCTTTGCAGAACCATGACAAAAGTATTGAGGGAAATCATACCCATTTCGGAAAAAGACTGCTTCTACATTGTGGAACGGCACAAGAGCGAGTTCAACTGGCCCATCCACTCGCACCAGGAGTACGAACTCAACTTCATAGAGCGCGGGCGGGGCGCCCGGCGCGTGGTGGGGGACAGCATAGAGGAGATAGGGGACTACGAGCTTACCCTCATCACCGGGGAGGGCCTGGAACATGCCTGGGAGCAGGGCAGCTGCCGGGAAACGGACATCCGTGAGATTACCGTCCAGTTCTCGCCCCGTCTGCTGGGGGCGGAGCTGCTGGCCAGGAACCAGTTCGCTCCCGTGAAAAAGATGTTCGAACGGGCCCGCATGGGACTGTCCTTCTCCCTGAAAGCCATCATGAAGGTGTATTCCTTGCTGGACACGCTCTCTTCCAAGGAAGAGCGCATAGAGCAGTTCCTCGCCATGGTCAAAATCCTGTACGAACTGTCCCTGGACACGGAGGCCCGGCCCCTGGCTTCCAGCAGCTTCGCCCACAGCGGACCCGGGAGGGACAGCCCCCGGGTGAACAAGGTGAAAGACTATATAGGGCAGCATTACACAGAGGAAATCAAGCTGGAAGACCTGGCCTCGCTGGTGGCCATGACCCCCTCGGCCTTCAGCCGCTTTTTCAAGCAGCAAACCGGGCGCTCTCCGCTGGACTACATCATTGACATGCGGCTGGGGGCGGCCGCCCGGATGCTGGTGGATACAAGTTCCTCCGTGAGCGAGATTTGCTATGCCTGCGGCTTCAACAACCTGTCCAATTTCAACCGGACGTTCAAGGCCCGCCGCGGATACACTCCCCGGGACTTCCGGGCCCTGTTCACCAAAAGCCGGGTGTTGGTATAAGAAAAGTACCGGTTTTGGCAAAATAAATATTAGTTTGCCAAAGGCATTTTTTTTAAATTTGCAAAGATATATAACAGCGTACCCGCATAATGAAAATAGCACATAAAACTTTGGTTCTGGCCCTGGCGGCCCTGGCGGTTCTGGGCTGCGCCGGCGGCAGCCCCTTCGTCACTGTAAAAGACGGGCAGTTTGTCCGTAACGGGAAGCCCTACACCTACGTGGGCACCAACTTCTGGTACGGGCCCATCCTGGCCTCGGACGGCCAGGGCGGGGACTATGCCCGGCTGTGCCTGGAACTGGACACCCTCCAGGCCCTGGGCGTGGAAAACCTGCGCGTCCTGGTGGGCGGGGACGGCCCGGACGGCGTATTTTCCCGCGTGGAACCCACCCTGCAGCAAGCCCCGGGCGTCTATAATGATACGCTTTTGACCGGGTTGGACCGCTTCCTGGTGGAACTGGGCAAGCGGAACATGCAGGCGGTCCTGTACCTGAACAACAGCTGGGAGTGGAGCGGCGGCTACGGCCAGTACCTGGAATGGGCCACCGGGGAGAAAACGCTCATCCCGCTCATAGACGGCTACTGGCCCTTTATGCAGCAAATGCGTAAGTTCCAGACATCGGCCCCGGCGCAGCAGCTGTTCTACAACCATGTGCGGGCCATCGTGGGGCGCACCAATTCCCTCACCGGAAAGCCCTACCGGGAAGACCCGGCCATTTTTGCCTGGCAGATAGGCAACGAACCCCGCTGCTTCTCCGACGACCAGGCCGTCCGCGACGGCTTCATCGGCTGGCTCACGGAAAGCGCCCGCCTTATCAAGGAGCTGGACCCCAACCACCTGGTCTCTACCGGCAACGAGGGCTTCATGGGCTGCGAGCAGGACTGGGATCTGGTGCGGCGGGTGAACAGCATCCCCGGGGTGGACTACATGACCATCCACATCTGGCCCTACAACTGGAGCTGGGTAAGCCCCGACAGCCTGCAGGAAGGCCTTTCCGGGGCCATCGGCCAGACGGAAAAGTATATCCGGGAGCACGGGGCGCTGGCCCGGGAACTGGGCCTGCCCCTGGTGTGCGAGGAATTCGGCTTCCCCCGGGACGGCTTCTCCCCGTCCAGGGACGCCGGCACCAACGCCCGCGACACCTACTACGCCTACGTGTTCTCCCAGGTGGGAGAGGCCCTGCAGGGCGCCAATTTCTGGGGCTGGAGCGGTTTTGCCGTGCCTCGCAGCGCCCAGTGGGCCACCGGAGACCCCTACACCGGAGACCCGGCGCAGGAGGCCCAGGGGCTCAACGGGGTCTATATTTCGGACTACACGGTGGACATCGTGCGGGAAGCCGCAAACAACCTTAGCAAACGTTAAAGATGAAGTTTCTGTCTGTTTTGGGCGCCGCGGGCGCCGCCATGGCCCTCCTCTGGGCCTGTGAACCCACGGAAAACAAGGAGTCGCCGGCGGTGGCCCCGTCGGCCATCACCCTAAGCGCCACCACCCTGTCGGCTTCGGCCGACGGGGAAACCCTTACCCTGGAAATCTCGGCCCCGTACCGCCCCCGCGTGCAGGACGTCCCGGAGTGGATCACCTACAAGGACGGCACTTTCCAGGACTACAAGATGACGGTGAGCTTCGTGGTGTCGGCCAACGACACCTACGGGAGCCGCAGCGCAGAGCTTACGGTCTTCGCCGTGAACACGGACTCCAGGAAGCTTACCATAACCCAGGAAGGAAAGGGCGCCCGTCCGGTGCCGTCCCTGGCTTCGCTGGAGGGCAGCGTGTGGGAGATGGCGGCCCTGCTGGGGCTGGGCTGGAACCTGGGCAACCACTTCGACGGCTACTACAGCGGCTCCTGGGCCGGAGAGAAGGAAGGCTACCCGGAAGAGACGGTGTGGCAGTCGGGCACCGGCGGAAAAGCCACCCAGGCCACCTTCTACGGGGTGAAGGATGCCGGCTTCTCCAGCGTGCGCATTCCGGTTTCGTGGCTTAAGATGATTGGCCCTTCGCCGGCCTACAAGATAGACGAAACCTGGATGGACCGGGTGTACGAAGTGGTGCAGTTTGCCCGGAACGCCGGCCTGTACGTAATCATTAACACCCACCACGACGAAAACCACGGCGTAGACAACGACTACCAATGGCTGGACATCAAGAAGGCGGCCGACAATCCGGATCTCAACAGCCAGATCAAGGCCGAAATCAAGGCCGTGTGGACGCAGATTGCCGAAAAGTTCAAGGACTGCGGCAACTGGCTCATCATGGAGGGCTTCAACGAGCTCAACGACGGCGGCTGGGGCTGGAGCGAGGCGTTCCGCGCCAACCCGACTAAGCAGTGCGGCATCCTGAACGAGTGGAACCAGGTGTTTGTAGAGACGGTGCGCGCCACGGGGGGCAACAACGCCACCCGCTGGCTGGGCTGCCCCACCTATGCGGCCAATCCGGAATACGAGAAATACTTCACCCTGCCCGCAGACCCGGCCGGCCGCACCATGCTGGCCGTGCACTTCTACGACCCGTCGGACTACACCATCGGGGAAAAGCAGTGGTCGGACTGGGGCCATACCGGCGCCTCCGGCAAGAAGGCTAATTGGGGCGACGAGGACCACGTCCAGAGCGTCTTCGGCAACCTGCGCACCCGCTATGTAGACAACGGCATTCCGGTCTATTGGGGCGAATTCGGCTGCTCCATGCGATCCAGGAGCGACACCCGCGCCTGGGCCTTCTACAAATACTACCTGGAATACGTGGTGAAAGCGGCCAAAACCTACGGCATGCCGGCCTTCCTTTGGGACAACGGCAACGAGGGAAGCGGCCAGGAAAAGCACGGCTACATCCACCACGGCACCGGAGACTATGTGGGCAACAGCAAGGAGGTGATAGACGTGATGGCCGGCGCCATGACGTCCCAGGCCGACGGCTACACCCTGCAAAGTGTCTATGACAACGCACCCCAATTCTGACTTCCATGAGAAAATTGTTTGCCCTGTTGCCGGTCCCGTTCCTGCTCCTTGCCGCCTGCGGAGAGGACGATTCCACCAAAACCCCGGCGCCCACCTCCATCACCCTCAGCGCCACCACCCTGTCGGCTTCGGCCGACGGGGAAACCCTTACCCTGGAAATCTCGGCCCCGTACCGGCCGCTGGTGCAGAACGTGCCCGCATGGATAACCTACAAGGACGGGATTTTTGAAAGTTACCGGATGACGGCCACCTTCGTGGTCAGCGCCAACACCCTGCCCCTGGAGCGTTCGGCCACCCTCACGGTGGCAGCCGCCAACACCCAGTCCGTAAGCTTCACCATCACGCAGGCGGGGGCCGCTTCCGCCGCCCCTGTGGACGAGGAGTGGGAGAGCGCCCAAAGCGCCGTGAAGAACATGGGCGCCGGCTGGAACCTGGGCAACACCCTGGACTCCAACAGCGGCGATGTTGGCAATATGTGGATCGAGGGCTATTCCGGCCGCACCACGGCCGACTACGAGACCGCCTGGGGCCAGCCCGTCACCACGCGATCGCTCATCCACATGTTCAAGGAGGCCGGCTTCAATGCCATCCGGGTTCCTGTCACCTGGTACCCGCACATGGGGACGGTGAATGTTACGTGGGAGAACGAGGCCTGGCACTGGGACACTTCCACCTGGACGGGCTACGACGTGGATCCCGTCTGGATGGCCCGCGTGAAGGAGGTGGTAGATTATGTCATGGATGAAGGCATGTACTGCATCCTGAACGTGCACCACGACACGGGATCCGGCAGCACGGCGTGGCTGGTGGCCAGCGAAGAAGGTTTCCAGGCGGCCAAGGCCCGCTACCAGTCCCTCTGGGAGCAAATTGCCCTCACGTTCCAGAGCTACGGCCCCCGCCTCCTGTTCGAGGCCTACAACGAGATGCTGGACCCGTACGATTCCTGGTGTTTTGCCTCCTTTGCCACCGAATCCCGCTACGACGCCTCCGTGGCCGCATCGGCCTACAACGGAATCAACAGTTACGCCAAGCTGTTTACGGAGACGGTACGCGCCACCGGCGGAAACAATGCCGCCAGGAACCTGGTGGTGAACACCTACGGCGGCTGCAGCGGGGACGGCACCTGGAATACGCACCTGAAGGAACCCCTCACCCACCTCCAGCTGCCGGAAGAGCCCGGCCACATTGCCGTGCAAATCCACAGTTACTGGGAGGCCGAAAAGTTTGCAACCCAAAAGGCCGAAATAGACCAGCTCTTCGTCAACCTGAACGAGCACCTGGAGAAACGGCTGGGCGTCCCGGTCATCATAGGGGAATGGGGCGGCGGCACCAATGTAGATAACACCAACGTGGAATTCGCCGGCCATTTTTCCCAGAAGGCGCACGACGCCGGTTTCGCCGCTTTCTGGTGGATGGGCCTCTCCAACGAAGGAGACCGCGCCATCCCCGCCTGGACCATGCCCAGGACAAAAGACGCCATTCTGAAACCTTATCTGCAATAGTAGTATATGAAACGGTATTTGACCTTTGCAGCAGCCTGCTGCCTGGCCGCCTGCTCCGGCGGCGACAAAAAACCCCTGGACACCCCCAAGGAGCAACTGGTGCACGCCCTCTTCGCCCATGTAGAGAAGGGGGAAATCCTCTTCGGCCACCAGGACGACCTCTGCTACGGCCACGCCTGGCAGGTGACCGACTGGGAAAATGACCCGCTGGACCGTTCCGACGTAAAAGACGTGTGCGGACAGTATCCCGCCGTGCTGGGCTTCGACCTGGGCGGTGTCGAGCTGGGCTGGGAGGCCAACCTGGACGGCGTGCCTTTCGGCCTCATCCGCAAGGCGGCCCAGACGCACATCGCCCGGGGCGGTGTGGTCACCTTCTCCTGGCACCTGCGGAACCCGCTCACCGGCGGCGACGCCTGGGACGTGAGCTCCAACCAGGCGGTCCGTTCCGTCCTGCCCGGCGGGGAGAAACACCCGGAATTCATGGTCTGGCTGCAGCGTGCGGCCGATTTCGTGGAATCCATCGGCCAGCCCGTCATCCTGCGTCCCTGGCACGAGCACATGGGCAGCTGGTTCTGGTGGGGCAAAGACCTGTGCACGGACAGCGAGTACCAGGAACTGTTCCGCATGACGTGGCTGTACTTCACCAAGGAGCGGGGCCTGGAAGACCTCCTCTGGTGCTTCTCGCCCAACGGCCCCATCGAGCCGGAAGTGTACATGCAGCGTTACCCCGGCGACGAGTTCGTGGACATCCTGGGCACGGACATCTATGAGTACATCGGCCCCGACGGACTGGAAGAGGCCGGCGTACGCTTCAACACCCAAGTCAAGAGCATGCTCACCGCCCTTAACGTGATGGCCACGGACCACCACAAGCTCCTGTGCCTTAGCGAAACGGGCCTGGGGGCGCTTGCGGACCCGCATTGGTGGACGGAGGTGCTGTACCCCGCCATAACGGACTATCCCATCTGCTACGTGCTCACCTGGCGCAACGCCCACGACCAGCCGGAGCATTTCTTCGCCCCCTGGAAGGGCTTCGGGAATGAGCCCGACTTTGTTGCCTTCACCCAAAAAGAAGATATAGTAATGCTATGAAATACCAAGAACGCCTCAAGTGGCTCCGCGAGTGCCACCGGAAACTGATTGAACGCCCCAACGCCCCCCTGGAGGGGAACGGCGTGTACGAACGCTACGAATATCCCATCCTCACGGCCGAGCATGCCCCGCTGGAGTGGCGCTACGACCTGGACCCGGAGACCAACCCCTACCTGATGGAACGCTTCGGCATCCATGCTACGCTCAATTCCGGCGCCATCAAGTGGCACGGCAAGTACGTGCTGGTGGTGCGCGTGGAGGGGGCCGACCGCAAGAGCTTCTTCGCCGTGGCCGAAAGCCCCAACGGCGTGGACAACTTCACCTTCTGGCCCCGGCCCATCACCATGCCGGAGTGGGGGGAACCCGCCACCAACGTGTATGACATGCGCCTCACCGCCCACCAGGACGGCTGGATTTACGGCATCTTCTGCGTAGAACGGAAAGACCATTCGGCCGAAGGAGACCTGTCGGCCGCCACCGCCGCCGCCGGCATAGCCCGCACCAAGGACCTGGTGAACTGGGAGCGCCTGCCGGACCTCCAGTCCCGCAGCCAGCAGCGCAACGTGGTGCTGCATCCGGAGTTCGTGGACGGGAAATATGCCCTCTACACCCGCCCGCAGGACGGTTTCATCGACGCCGGCAGCGGCGGCGGCATCGGCTGGGCCCTGGTGGACAGCATGGAACATGCCGTGGTGAAGGAGGAAAAGATCATCAACAGCCGCAACTACCACACCATCATGGAAGTGAAGAACGGGGAAGGCCCGCATCCCATCAAGACCCCCCGGGGCTGGCTGCACCTGGCCCACGGCGTCCGCGGCTGCGCCAGCGGCCTCAGGTATGTGCTGTACCTGTACATGACGGCCCTGGAAGACCCCACCCGCGTAATTGCCAGTCCCGCCGGCTTCTTCATGGCCCCGGAAGGCCCGGAATACGTGGGCGACGTGATGAACGTCCTTTTTGCCAACGGCTGGATTGCCGACGAAGACGGCCGCGTGTTCATCTACTATGCCTCTTCCGACACCCGCATGCACGTGGCCACCTCTACGGTAGACCGCCTGGTGGACTACTGCCTGCACACCGCTCCGGACGGCCTGCGCACCGGCAAGTCCGTAGAGACGCTGAACGCCCTCATCGACAAGAATGAGCGTGGAGGGAAGTAACTGACAGTGAGCGCATTATGCAAATCGACCCAGGGCGGAACTGCCGGGGTCGAATCAAGTAACCAATTGAATAACAATCATTTATTTTCACGGATATGAAAAGAATATTGGCAATAAGCGCTGCCCTTACCCTTCTTTCGGCAGTTTTGCAGGCCCAGGACCTTCGCCTGGCGCACATTTTTACAGACCATGCCGTTCTGCAGCAGCAAACCCAGGCTCCGGTGTGGGGCTGGGGCAAGCCCGGCGCCCAGGTGAGCGTGTCCGGCTCCTGGAACGGGGAGGCCGTGTGCACCCAGGTGGGCAAGGACGGCTCCTGGCGCGTAGCCCTTCCCACGCCCGCAGCCGACGGAGCAGCCTACACCCTCACCGTCTGCTCCGGCAAGGAAAGCCTTACGGTGGCCGATGTGGTTTTGGGCGAGGTCTGGCTTTGCAGCGGACAGTCCAACATGGAGATGCCCATCCGGGGTTTCGGCTTCCAGGAGATTGAAGGTGCGGCCGAGGCCATCCTGGCCGCTCCGGAAACCGCTTCCCGGGTACGCGTGTTCGACATAAAGACCCCCAAGTGCACAGAGCCCATCGCCGATGTGGAAGCCCGCTGGGCCTATTCCGGCAGCGAGGTGACGGCGGCCACTTCGGCCGTGGCCTACTTCTTCGGCCGGCGGCTCACCCGGGCGCTGGACGTTCCCGTGGGCCTGGTGGTGAACGCCTGGGGCGGCAGCCGCATCGAACCCTGGATGACCAGGGAGACCATCAATGCGGCCGGCCTAACCCAGCAGGAGCTGGACGACCTGTATGCCGTGGAGGAAATTCCGGAACGCTGGCCGGAAACCCCGGAGCTCATCTGGAACGGCCGCGTGAAGCCCATCGTGGGCTATGCCGCCAAGGGCATCCTCTGGTACCAGGGCTGCTCCAACATGAGCCAGCCCCATTGTTACGACAAGCTGCAGAAGGCCATGGTGGAAATGTGGCGCAAGGAGTGGGGCCGTGACCTGCCCTTCATCTTCACGCTGCTGGCTCCCTACGATCATGGCGATGCCGACGGCCGCTGGCGTCCCTTCTTTGTAGAGAACCAGCTGCACACGGAGCAGATCCTGGAAGGGAGCTGGGCCATCTGTACGGAAACCCTGGGCAACAAAGTCACCATCCACCCCTCCCAGAAGCAGGAAGTGGCCGACATGATGGTGCAGCGTGCCCTCCAGAATGTCTATGGAATGAATCCCGGCGTGTGCGTGGAGCTGCCCCGGCTCAAGGAAGTGGCCTTCCAGGAAGACGGAACGGCCAAGCTAAGTCTTACCTATGTGTGGTCCAACCTCATGTCCATATCGGCCCGGGATATCGTGGGCTTCGAACTGGCCGGGGAAGACCGCGTGTTCCATTTGGCCCAGGCCCAGGTGGACTGGGACGGACAGACCGTCCTGGTGCGCTGCCCGGAGGTCCCGCACCCCGTGGCCGTCCGCTATGCCTTCCGCAACTGGATGGGCGCCAACCTGCATACCTCCAGCGGCCTTCCGGTCCCTCCCTTCCGTTCCGACGACTGGGAATACTGATTTATGTACAGCCTTAAACGAACCGTTTTATGAAAGTCAAGTATTTGGCATTGTTGCTGCTGGCGGCGGTGGCTTGCCAGAAGAAGGATGTGATGGTGCAGTGCGCCGACGTGACGGTGCGCCTGCAGCCGGTGTCGGCCGGGACGGTGCACGTGAGCGTGAGCCCGGACGGCCGTTTCAGCGACCGGCAGAGCCTGGCCGTGGTGCCGCAGGAAAGTTTCAGGGACTTCAGCGTAAAGAAGGAGGCCGGTTCCGTCACCCTGGAGACGGAACTGCTGAAAGTGCGGGTGGACACCCAGACGGGCCGGGTGAGCTTTTACAGGGGGGACGGAACGCCCCTGCTCCTGGACGGGCACAACAGCTTCACGCCCACGGAAGTGGAAGGGAAGCAGGCCTACAGCGTGCGCACCCAGTTTGCCAGCACCCCCGGGGAGTCCTTCTACGGCCTGGGACAGCACCAGGCCGGGGAGTTCGACCACAAGGGCCGCAGCGAGGAACTGTACCAGTACAATACCAAGGTGAGCGTGCCCATGGTGGTCTCTACCCAGGGCTACGGGCTCATGTTCGACGCCTATTCCCTTAGCCGATGGGGCAACCCCCATCCCTACAAGCAGCTGGGAAGCACGTTCCGGCTGTACGACAAGGACGGCGTGGAGGGCGCCCTCAGCGGCACCTACCGGCCCGCCAAGGGCCAGCCCCTGGTGCAGCGGGAAGACAGCCTGTACTATGAGACGGAGTTCCACGTGAAGAACCTGCCGGCCATCCCGCTGGACGGTGCCAGCGTGGTGTACGAAGGCTATCTGGAGGCCCCGGAAACGGCCGATTACCACTTCATCCAGTACTACGCCGGCTTCCAGCGCACCCTGGTGGACGGGGAAGAGGTGATGAGCCGCCGCTGGCGTCCGGCCTGGAACCCCAACAGCTACAAGTTCACCGCCCACCTGGAGAAAGGCGTGAAAACCCCGGTCCGGATAGAGTGGGAGCCCGACGGCGACGTCTCCTACATAAGCCTCCGCGTGGCCGAGCTGCTTACCCCGGAAGAAGAGGCCGGCATTAGCTTCTGGAGCGAATTCGAACCCCAGGCCGACTACTACTTCATGGCCGGGGACAGCTACGACCAGGTAATCCACCGCTACCGCACCCTCACCGGAAAGGCCCCCGTAATGCCCAAATGGGTGCTGGGCTTCTGGCAGAGCCGGGAGCGCTACAGCACCCAGGCCGAGCTGGTGGAAACCCTGGCCGAAATGCGCCGGCGCCACATTCCGGTAGACAACATCGTCCAGGACTGGCACTACTGGAAGGAAGACCAGTGGGGCAGCCACCAGTTCGACGAAACCCGTTTCCCGGACCCGGAGCAGATGCTGGACGACGTGCACGCCCTGCACGGCCGCTTCATGATTTCCGTGTGGCCCAAGTTCTACACCAACACAGACCATTACAAGGAGCTGAAGGCCGCCGGCTATGCCTATACCCACGCCGAAGACGCCGACCTGCGGGACTGGCTGGGCCACCAGCAGACCTTCTATGACGCCTATGCCGAGGGCGGCCGCAAGATGTTCTGGCGGCAGATAGACGAAAGCCTGTACACCAAGTACAACCGCAAGATAGACGCCTGGTGGATGGACGCCAGCGAACCGAACCTGCGCGACTGCCTGCCCATGGACTACCTGAAGTGGCTCACCACGCCCACGGCCCTGGGCCCTTCTACGGAATACCTCAACGCCTACTCCATCGTGAACGCCGACGCCATCTACAAGGGCCAGCGTGCGGTGGACCCGGACAAGCGGGTGTTCCTCCTTACCCGCAGCGGCTTCATCGGCGAGCAGCGCTACAGCACCGCCACCTGGAGCGGCGACATCGGCACCTCCTGGACCGACATGCGCATGCAGATGGCCGCCGGCCTGGGCTTCTCCATGAGCGGCATCCCGTTCTGGGGCATGGACATCGGCGGCTTCTCCGTCATGGGCAAGTTCCAGGACCCCGCCAACCGGGACGAGTGGCAGGAGCTGCAAACCCGCTGGCACCAGTTCGGCACCTTCGTGCCCCTGTTCCGCACGCACGGGCAGTGGCCCCGCCGGGAGCTCATGTACATTGCCGACGCCGGCACGCCCGCCTATGAGAGCATCCTCTGGTACATGCGCCTGCGCTACCGCCTGATGCCGTACCTGTACTCGCTCGCCGGCGCCGTGAACCGGGAAGACTACACCATCATGCGCGGCCTGCCCATGGACTTCCCGGCCGACAGGAAGGTGCGCGACCTGTCGGACCAGTGGCTCTTCGGCCCGGCCCTCATGCCCTGCCCGGTCTATGAATACAAGGCCCGCAGCCGGGAAGTCTATTTCCCGGAAGGGGGCTGGTACGACTTCTACACCGGCGCCTTCATCCCCGGCGGCAACACCCTCACGGCCGATGCCCCTTACGAACGCATGCCCCTGTACGTGCGCGCAGGCAGCATCCTCCCCGTGGGACCGGAGATGGAATGGTCCGACGAAAAACCCTCCGACGACCTGCTCCTTATAGTCTATGCCGGCGCCGACGCCGATTTCACCCTCTATGAAGACGACGGCCTCACCTACGGCTACGAGCAGGGCGCCTTCTCCACCATCGGCCTGCACTGGGACGACGAGGGACGCATCCTCACCATCGGCCGGCGGGAAGGATCCTTCCCGGGCATGCTGCAGGAACGCAGCTTCCGCGTGGTGGTGGCCGACCGGGACCATCCCTTCGGCTTCCAGCCGGACAGCGCCGGCACCGCCCGGGTCCGCTACGACGGATCGGCCATCCAACTTACCCTAGAATAATTTTGCCCATGAAATCCATAATTGTAAAAACCACCGCCCTGGCCCTTTCCCTGGCCCTTCTGGCAGCCTGCAACGCGGGGGAAACCTCCCCGGCCATTGTCTCCGACGCCCAGGTGGAGGCCCAGGTGGAAAGCGTCCTGAAGGGCATGTCCCTGCAGGAGAAAGCCGGCCAGATGGTCCAGCTCACCATTATGGTCCTGGAAGACGACACCCACGAAGCCCTGGACCCCGCCAAACTGGACAAAATCATAGGGGAGTACAAGGTGGGATCCATCCTGAACGTGATGCACGATGCCGCCCACACCCGGGAGCAGACGGCCGACATGATCCGGCAAATCCAGGAAAAGTCCATGGACGTGCTGGGCATCCCCTGTCTCTACGGCATGGACATGATTCACGGAGCTACCTACCTCCTGGAAGGCTCCTTCTACCCGCAGGAAATCAACCTGGCGGCCACCTTCAACCGGGACTATGCCCGCATGATGGGAGAGGCCATGGCCTACGAAAGCCGCGCCGCCCAGGTGCCCTGGGTATTTTCCCCGGTGATGGACCTGGGGCGGGACCCGCGCTGGCCGCGCATCTGGGAAAGCTTCGGTGAAGACCCGTACCTGCAGGCCGAGATGGCCCGCACGGAAACCCTGGCCCTCCAGGGCCCGGACCCCAACCACATAGACCTGGAGCACGTGGCCGTGAGCCTCAAGCATTTCATGGGCTACGGCGTGCCGCTTTCCGGGAAAGACCGCACCCCGGCCTACATTGCCCAGAACGACCTGCGGGAAAAGTACTTCCGTCCGTTCAAGGACTGTTTCCTCTCCGGCGCCCTCACCGCCATGGTAAATTCGGCCTCCATCAACGGCATCCCCACCCACGCCAACCGGGAACTCCTTACCGGCTGGGTAAAGGAGCAGCTGGGCTGGGACGGCCTGCTGGTCACGGACTGGGCCGACATTGACAACCTCTATACCCGGGACCACGTGGCCGCCGACAAGCGCGAGGCCCTGGCCCTGGGCATCAACGCCGGCATCGACATGGTCATGGACCCGTACAATCCGGAGTGCGTGAACGACATTGTGGCCCTGGCCAGCTCCGGCGACATCCCCATGTCCCGCATAGACGACGCCGTGCGCCGCATCCTGCGCCTGAAAGTGCGCCTGGGGCTGTTCCAGAACCCCGTCTGGGAGCACGAGTATCCGGAATTCGGCTCGGAGCGCTTCGCCCGGGAGTCCTATGCGGCCGCCGTGGAAAGTGAAGTGCTCCTGAAGAACCAGGACGGCCTCCTGCCGCTCAAGGGCACGGAGAAAATCCTGGTCACCGGCCCCAACGCCAACTCCCTGCGCGCCCTGAACGGCGGCTGGAGCTATACCTGGCAGGGCGCCGCCGACCACTTTGCCCCGCAGTACAACACCATCCTGGAGGCCCTGCAGAACCGTTTCCAGCACGTGGTCTATGCTCCGGGGGTGGAATATGCAGACATGCCCATGGCCTGGCAGCTGGAGAAGGCCGACGGCATTCCCGCCGCCGTGGCAGCCGCCCGCGGGGCCGATGTAATTGTGGCCTGCGTGGGAGAGAACTCCTACTGCGAAACGCCGGGCAACATGGACGACCTGAACCTGTCGGCCAACCAGAAAGCGCTGGTGAAAGGCCTCGCGGCCACCGGCAAGCCCATTATCCTGGTCCTGAACGAGGGACGGCCGCGCATCATCGGGGACATAGAGCCCCTGGCCAGTGCCGTGGTGGACGTGATGCTGCCTTCCAACTACGGCGGCGACGCCCTTGCGGCCCTCCTCTCCGGCGACGAGAACTTCTCCGGCAAGCTCCCCTTCACCTATTCCAAGCACATCAATTCCCTGCACACCTACGACTATAAGGTGTCGGAACACCGGGAGGTGATGGAGGGGTCCTACAACTACGACGCCATCATGGACGTCCAGTGGCCCTTCGGCCATGGCCTGAGCTATACGGAGTTTGCCTATAGCAACTTCCGCTGCCATTCCGCTCGCAGCGAAGAATCTTCCTTCACCGCCTCCGACATCCTTTCCGTGAGCGTGGACGTGACCAACACCGGCAGCCGGGCCGGCAAGGAGGCCGTACTGCTGTACAGCTCGGACCTGGTGGCTTCCCTCATTCCGGACGTGAAACGGCTGCGCGGTTTCCAGAAAGTGGCCCTGGAGCCCGGCGAAACCAAGACCGTGCACTTCCAGGTACCCGCCACGGAGCTGGCCTTCGTGGGGGCCGACGGCCGCTGGCGCCTGGAGAAGGGCCAGTTCCGCTTCTCCTGCGGCGGCCTGGGCGCCCAGCTCAGCTGCCAGGAGACCAAAATCTGGAACCAGCCCAACATTTAGCATGGAAACCAAGACCGACATCTTCCTGCGGGAAATCCGCGAAGAGCTGGAAGGGAACATCCTTCCCTTCTGGCTGCAGCTGAAAGATCCCCGGGGCGGCTTCTACGGAAACATGCGCCCGGACGGGACAATAGACTACGACGCCCCCCGGGGCGCCATCCTGAACGCCCGCCTTATCTGGAGCTTCTCGGCCGCCTACCGGGCCCTGCACCGGACCGAATACCTGGTGGCCGCCATGCATGCGCGCGACTGGTTCCTGGGCCATTTCTGCGACCACCGCTACGGCGGGGTGAACTGGAGCGTCACGGCCGAAGGGGAGCGCCTGGACGGCAAGAAGCAGCTCTACGCGCAGGCTTTCGCCATCTACGGGCTCAGCGAGCTGTACAAGGTTACCCGCGACGACGAAGCCCTGAAAAGCGCCGTGAACCTGTTCCAGGTGGTGGAAACTTATTTCGCCGACCACCACTGCGGCGGCTACACGGAGGCCCTGGACCGGGACTTCTCCCCCCTGGCCGACATGTCCCTGAGCGAGCACGACATCAATGCCGACAAGACCATGAACTCCCACCTGCACCTGCTGGAGGCCTATGCCAACCTGTACAAGGTGTGGCCGGACGAGCAGCTGAAGGCGGCGGTGGAGGCCTTGCTGGAGCTGCTGCGCCTGCGCATCATGGGACCCGACGGCCACCTGCAGCTGTATTTCCACCGGAACTGGACCGTCCTGCCCGGGGCCGTCTCCTACGGCCACGACATAGAAACCTCCTGGCTGGCGCTGGAGTGCGCCTTCGCCGTGAAGGACGCCGATGTGGTGAACCGCATCCGCCCCGCCTGCGTGTCCATGGGCCGGGCCGGCAACGATGGCCTGCTGCCCGACGGATCCATGATCTACGAGCACGCCACCGACGGCAGCTTCGACGAGTCCCGCCAGTGGTGGGTCCAGGCCGAAGCCCTGGTGGGCAACCTGTGGCTGTGGAAGTACCACGGCGACGTGGCCGGCGCCCGCCGTGCCATGGCCATCTGGGCCTACATCCGGGACCACCTGGTGGACCGCAAGGGCGGCGACTGGTTCTGGGCCATCCTCCCGGACGGCTCCCCAGACCTTTCCCAGCCCAAGGCCGGCTTCTGGAAATGTCCCTACCACAACACCCGCATGTGTCTGGAAGCATTGAAAATATTTGAATGATATGGCAAAACTCTCAGAGAAAATAGGCTATGCCCTGGGCGATGCCGCCGCCGGCGGCATCACATGGAAAGTGATGAGCATCGCCTTCCCCCTGTTCTTTACCAACATCTTCGGCCTCACCGTGGCCGACACGGCCACCCTCATGCTGGTGGCCCGCCTCTTCGACGTGGTCACGGACCCCCTGATGGGCGCCCTGGCCGACCGTACGCAGTCCAAATGGGGCACCTACCGGCCCTGGATCATCTTCGGCGCCATTCCGCTGGGCGTGGTGTTCGCCCTGCTGCTGTTCACCCCGGACTTCGGCCCGGTGGGGAAGCGCATCTGGGCCTACTCCATGTACCTGCTCATGATGGTGGTCTATACGGCGGTGAACGTGCCCTACGGCTCGCTGCTGGGCGTGATGACCGCCGATGACAACGAGAAGAACGAGTTCTCCTCGTTCCGCATGGTGGGCGCCTACGCCATGGGTTTCGTCACCCTGCTTTCCTTCCCGTACCTGCAGAAGATGGTGGGCGGCACGGAGCAGCACCAGTATGCCGTCCTGGGCGTGGTGCTGGGCGCCGTGGCCGCCGCCGGCACCCTGGCCTGCGGCCTCCTGACCAAAGAGCGCCTCAAGCCCGTCCGGGCCGAAAAATTCTCGTTCAAGCCCTTTGCCGACCTGCTGCGGAACAAACCCTGGATTTACCTCACCCTCATCGGCATCTGCACCAATTTCTTCAACGGTTTCCGCTATGCGGTGGCCGGCTACCTGCTGGAGTACTGCCTGCACGGGGATGTGACGGTGAACGGCCTCATCATCAATTACACCGTGTTCATGACCTTCGGGGAGGTTACCTGCATGGTCTTCGGCGGCCTGTCGCCCAAGTTCACCAAGTGGGTGGGGTCCAAGAAGAAAGCCTTCACCTGGGCGGCCCTCATCTGCGCCGTCACTTCCGTGGCCTTCTTCTTCATTCCCATGAACCCCCGCTATATCTGGCTCATGGTGGCCATGGTCATCCTCACGTCCGTGGGCATCGGCCTGTATTCCCCGCTGCTGTGGTCCATGTATGCCGACGTGGCCGACTATGCCACAGAGCAGAACGGTACCTCTTCCACGGGGCTCATCTTCTCTTCCGGCACCATGGCGCAGAAGTTCGGATCGGCCATTTCCGGTGCGCTGGTGGCCATGTTCCTGGGCTTCGCCGGCTTCATATCCGGCACAGACCCGGCCACGGGCCAGACGGTGGTCACCATTACCAACGAACCGGCCGTCCAGAAGATGATCTGGGCCATCTTCTCCCTGTTCCCGGCGGCCATCGCCGCGCTGATAATGGTATTGTTGCGCCTATATCCTATCAAAAAGTAGCACCGGGAAGGAAATATCGGGAATTTTTTTTTATATTCGTGCGTTTGCACACAACAACCAACATAATACATTTAACCAATTTTCATTAACCTATGACGATGGAAAGGAGAAAATTATCCTATCTGCCCGGGCTTTTGGCGCTTCTGCTGCTTTTGCCCGTGCACTCTTTCGCCCAGAATCTTCGCGTAACGGGCAAGGTCCTGGATGAACAGGGGGAAGGGATGATTGGAGCCGGTGTGGTCATTAAAGGGACCACAAGCGGAACCATCACCGACCTGGACGGTAACTTCGTGCTGCCGTCCGTTCCCCGTGGGGCCACGTTGGAAATTTCCAGTGTAGGATATGCTACGCAGGAAGTCCAGGTCACCGGACCCACTGTCACTGTTACCATGGAGCTGGATTCAAGGGCCCTTGAAGAAGCCGTGGTCATCGCTTACGGCCAGCAAAAGAAGGTTACCATCACCGGTGCGGTTTCCGCAGTGGGCGGTGACGACCTCCTGAAGGCGCCGGTGGCCAACGTGGCCAACGCCCTGCAGGGCAACCTGCCCGGCGTTTCGGCCGTGCAGGCTTCCGGTATGCCGGGTGCCGATGAACCCGTAATCCGCATCCGTGGCGTCGGGTCCCTCAACAGCGCCGAACCGCTGGTGCTGGTAGACGGCGTAGAGCGTTCCTTCTCCCAGTTGGACGCCAATGAAATTGAGAGCATCTCCGTCCTCAAGGACGCATCGGCCACGGCCGTGTTCGGTGTGCGCGGGGCCAACGGCGTCATCCTGGTAACCACCAAGCGTGGTTCGGCCGGAAAGGCTTCGGTCACCGCGTCGGCCAGCGCCGCCGTACAGACCATCTCCAAATTCGTTGAATTTGCCGACTCCTACACCTACGGCCAAATGTGGAACTACACCCAGATCACGGACAACCTGCCCATGAACCAATGGCCGGGTTCCCGGGTCATCTCGGACTACTCGCCTTATTCCGACCTGGGTATCCGTTTCAAGCAGGATGTCATGGAGCATTTCCGCACCGGCGACATGCCCCGCACCTTCCCCAGCACAGACTGGATCAAGTACATCATGAACGACAGTGCCTGGCAGGAACAGGCCAACGTGAACGTGAACGGCGGTACGGAGCGCGTGCGCTACTTCGTGTCGGCCGGCTTCCTGAACCAGGATTCCCTGTTCAAGACCTTCTCCGACAACTCCAACGAGACGTTCACCTACAAGCGCCTCAACTACCGCGCCAACCTGGACATTGACGTGTCCAAGCGCAGCCAGATCTCCCTCACCCTGGGCGGCCGCATGCAGAACCGCAACACCATGGGCGGCGGCGAAGGCTTCCTGTTCCGTTACCTGCAGGGCGCAACCCCGTATGCCGGTATCGGCGTGGACGAGCAAGGGCGCCACATCGTGGCCGACGAGAACCTGGTGGGCCCGTACGACCGCGACGCCCTGTCCAACTACTACAACCTGGGCTACGTGAACGAGAGCACCAACGTGCTCAACTTCGACATCCAGTACAAGTTGGACCTGGGCTTCATCACCCAGGGCCTGGACTTCAAGACCAAGGCTTCCTACAACTCGGAGTACACCGCCCAGAAGAACCGCGAGAACGGTTTCGGCACGGGCCTTACCTATGTGGCCACCATCGTCGGCGGCCAGGAAGTCCTGCGCAAGGAGAACATCACCTGGCCCCTGCCTTACAGCGAGAGCAAGTGGGGCAGCCGCAACTGGTACTGGGAAGCCAGCTTCAACTACAACCGCAAGTTCGGCAAGCACAACCTGGGCGCCCTGCTCCTTTACAACCAGAGCAAAACCTATTATCCCTGGGACAGCGACAACAGCATTTACCAGTCCATCCCCAAGGGCTATGTGGGCCTGGTGGGCCGCGTCACCTACGACTACGCCACCAAGTACCTGCTGGACTTCAACATCGGCTACAACGGCTCGGAGAACTTTGCTCCCGGCAAGCGCTACGGCCTGTTCCCGTCCGTTTCCCTGGGCTGGATCCCGTCCCAGGAAAAATGGTGGGAGCCCGTCAAGAACGTAATCAGCTACCTGAAGTTCCGCGGCTCCTGGGGTCTGGTGGGTAACGACTACACCAACGGCCACCGCTTCCTCTACCTGCCCGGTACCTGGCAGTTCTACACCGGCAGCATGACGGTGAACCCGCAGAACCGCGGCGCCAACTTCGGTGTCAGCAGCGACTGGCTGCAGGCCGTGAAGGAACTCACCTCCGGCAACCCCAACGTTACCTGGGAAACCGCCAGCAAGATTAACCTGGGCGTAGATGCCGGCTTCTTCAAGGACCGCCTGCACGCCTACGTAGATTTCTTCTGGGAAGACCGGCAGCACATCCTGGTGTCCAACGCCAGCACCCTGCCCGCCGTCACGTCCCTGGTCTCCAGCTACGTGAACGAAGGCCGCGTGAAGAACCACGGCTACGAGGTAACCATCAACTGGGAAGACCGGATTGGCAACGTGCGTTATTCCATCTCCCCCAACTTCTCCTTCGCCCGCAACGAGGTGGTGGAGATGCTGGAAGTCCCGCCGCTGTACGACTACCTCCGGCACACCGGCCTTCCGGTGGGCCAGCCCTTCGGCTACGACCTCTTCGAGTTCTACCAGCCCGGCACGGAGGAGCGCTATTATGCCACCTACGGCACGGAGATGCCCACCCAGCTGGTAGACCTCAAATACGGCGACTGCGTGTACGTAGACCTGAACGGTGACGGCTATATAGACGAGAACGACCAGAAGCCCATCGGCTACACCACCAATCCGGAAATCACCTTCTCCCTCAACACCTCCTTCCACTGGAAGGGCCTGGACTTCTCCATGCTGTGGACGGGAGCAGACCATGTGAGCCGCACGCTCAACGGCTATTTCCGCGCCCAGTTCGGCTCTACCCAAACCTCGGCCCTTACCCAGTGGGTGGCCGACAATTCCTGGACAGAGGACAATACGGGCGCCATCCTGCCGCGCATTTCCTTCCGTAACATGGGCAACAACAACCTGGACTCCAGCGCCTGGATGATTGATTCCAAGTATGTGCGTCTGAAGAACGTGGAAATCGGCTACACCTTCAACAAACCCAAGGCCATGCCGTTCTTCAATTACATCCGGGTCTATGTGTCCGGACAGAATCTGCTCACTTTCTCCGAGTTCGACGGCAACGACCCGGAAGCCCCCGGCTCCGGACTGGATTATGGCGTGCGCTACCCCATGACCCGTGTCGTGAATGTTGGTGCCCAGCTTAACTTCTAATGCCCATACGAATATGAAAAAGATATTGAATATACTGCTTTTGGGAATCTGCTCGGCCTGCCTGCTTACCGCCTGCGTAGACCGCTTCGCCGTAGGTGACGCCTTCCTGGAGAAGGCGCCGGGCGTGGATGTGAACATGGATACGGTATTCACCAATGCCGAGTACACCCGCAACTTCCTGTGGAGCGCCTACGGACAGCTTTACTGCACCTACACCGCCGGCAACATGATGAACGGGGCGCCCATCGACGTGCTGGGAGACTCTTACCACTGTTACGTAGGATGGGGCGGTCCCAAACAGAGCTATTACCCCGGACTGATGACGGAGAACGCCCAGGATGTGGAAGATGGCAATTTGCAGGGCAAATTCTCCTATTCTACCCTAAGCGGCGGCCTCAATTCCGATGCCGGCGGCCGCGTGTCCATCTATGAGACCGTGCGCAAATGCTGGCAGATTATAGAGAACATAGACAGCGTGCCGGACATGTCGGAAACGGAAAAGAGCCGCCTGAAGGGAGAGGCCTACACCATCATGGCCAGCCGTTATTTCGACGCCTTCCGCAACTTCGGCGGGCTTTGCCTGGTAAGGAAGGCCTACGCCGTGGGCGAAGAGTTCACGGACGGCCGTTCCACAGCCATGGAAACGGTGGAATTCATAGACTCCCTGGTCAATTGCGCCATCCAGGAGCCCGGTTTCATCTGGAATGTTCCGGATGCCGACCTGGGCCAGTGGTCGGGCCGCCTCACCCGCGCATCCGCCCGCGCGCTGCGCGCCAAAGTATGGATGTTCGCCGCCTCGCCGCTGTTCAACAACGCCCAGCCTTACATGCAGTACGACGCCGGCAAGGTCACGGAGTACACCAACATAGAGCATGTCTGGTTCGGCAAGGAAGACCCTTCGCTGTGGAACCGCTGCCTGGAGTACTGCAACGATTTCTTCAACGACAACGCCGCCAACGGAAACGTTTACCAGCTGGTCCAGCCGGCCACGCAGGACGAGGCGGGGTACCGGCAGGCCTACCGCAACGCCTACCGCTACCGCAATACCGAGTCCCGGCACGAGAAAATCTTTGACGTGCATCCCACCCAGTACCTCACCGACGAGCTGGTGAACGGCAGCCGCGTGTACCACTGGGGCTGGGGCTGGGCCGGATTCGCCGTGGACTGCCTGCGCCAGGGCGGAGCCGTTCCCACCAACGAGCTCATGGAGTGCTTCGGCATGGCCGACGGCCGCAACTTCCCCTATGAAAACCTGTACGGCAAGGGCAACAACCCCGACGGCATAGACATCTTCGCCGACCGCGACCCGCGCCTGTACGAGACCATGCTGGTGCCCCGGCACGACTTGCCGGCCGGGTTCGACTACAACGGTTATACCTATGCCGACACCTGGGAACAGGGCGCCATGTTCTACAACAAGGACAACTTCGGCGATGCCGGGGCCGACGACTGCGCCTCGCACTACAGGAAGTTCAAGTGGATGCTGGACTATTCCAACGACCGCATGAACGACCAGTTCATCGGCGTGTCCTACATCCGCCTGGCCGAGATGTACCTGATCCGGGCCGAGGCCAAGGCCGAAACCGGAGACCTGCAGGGGGCGCTGGACGACCTCCACGTGGTGCGCAGCCGTGTGGGCCTGGGCCGTCTGGAGACCATGAATCCGGGCCTGAACCTCACTTCCAACAAGGCGAACCTGATTGAGGAAATCCTGCGGGAACGCAACTGCGAGATTGGTGCCGAATGCGGAGACCGCGTTTACGACATGGTGCGCCGCAAGCGGCAAGACCTGTTCACCAAGACGCTCCATGAAATAAGGGTCTGGAGGCTGGACGAAAAAGGCGAGCGCATCACGGACGTAGACGCTTCCTGGGATCCCGGCACGCCCTGGCCCAAGTTCGAATATGAGAAGCCGGCCATCACCAACGGTGCCCGCAAGTGGTGGGAACCCGGCGGCTGGTCTGACAAGTGGTACCTGGACCCGGTGTCCCGCAAGGAAATCCAGAAGGGATACGGACTCTCTCAGAATCCTGGTTGGTAATCTATAGAAATTCTCACAGTTATGAAATTACGCAATATACTTATATATAGCCTGTTGGGGTTCTGCGCAGTTCCTGTGACAGCCTATGCCCAAGTGGAGCTGGGAGACAAGAAGGCACAGAAGGTGGATTTGGGCTACGGCGTGGAGAGCTCGGAATTCCTTACGACGGCGGCTACATATACCATTACCGCCGAAGAACTGAGCCGCACCTCGGCCATTTCCCTGGCCGATGCCCTCTATGGCAAGCTGCTGGGCCTAACCGCCCTTCAGAACACCGGTTTCAAGGGAGAAGAGGACCGGGGAGCCAGCTTCAACATCCGGGGCGCCCAAACCACCGGTGAAAAAGACATCCTCATCCTGGTGGACGGCTTGGAACGTCCCATCGACCGCATTTCCGTGGAAGAGGTGGAAAGCGTGACCGTCCTCAGGGATGCCGCCGCCGTGGCCATGTACGGCCATGAAGGCGTGAACGGCGTACTGCTGGTCAAGACCAAGCGCGGCCAGGCCGACACCGGCTTCCACTTCAAGGCCGGCGCCTCGCACAAGTTTCAGTTCGACCCGCAGTCGGCCCCCATGGTGGGCGCCTACGACTATGCCAACGCCCTGAACATCGCCCGCCTGAACGACGGCAACGACCCCGCCTATACGGCGGCCGAGCTGCAGTACTTCAAGGACGGGAGCGACCCGTACGTGTATCCCAGCGTGGACTGGAAGAACGAGGTGTTCAGGAACACAGCCCACGAGACCCGCGCGTTCGTGTCCATGTACGGCGGGTCCGACAAGGTGGAATACTACACGCAGCTGGATTATACCGACGCCCGCGGACTGTACAAGTATCCGGACCAGGGCGACTGGAACTCCCAGCTCAAGTACTCCAAGGCCAATATCCGCACCAATGTAGATTTCCAGGTTACCAGCACCACCCGTGTGAAGACCAACATCCTGGCCATCTTCATGGAGACCAACGGCGTTCCCAACATGAATTCCAACGACGCCTGGTGGCATCTGTACAAGGTGCCGGCCCTGGCTTTCCCCATCAGGACGCAAGGCGATGTCTGGGGCGGCAGCCAGACCTACGGCGACTTCAACCTGGTGGCCAAGGCCCAGGGTACCGGCTATACCAAGACGCACCAGCGCCAGATTTGGGCCGACATTACCCTGGAACAGGACCTGGACTTCTTCCTCAAGGGCCTGAAGTTCTATGCCGGCGGCTCCTACGACAATGCCTCCAACATGTATGAGCGGCGTTCCAAGGGCTACCAGTACGGCTGGAACTACTACGATGCCAACAACGTGCTGCAGGAGGCGGTGATGGGTACGGTGGAAGACAAGCTCACCTTCAACTACTGGGTAGACAGCCAGTGGCGCATCGGCACCGTGAACGCCGGCCTCAAGTATGCCACCCAACTCCGGAACGGCGACAACTTTGCCGCCAACGCCGGCTACAACATGAAGAGCGAAATCCGCGACGGCCAGAGCAAAACCTGGTACCGTTCCAACTGGAACCTGTTCCTGCACTACGACCATGCCGAAAAGCTCATGGCCGACGTGGTGCTTTCGGCCAACGGTTCCAACCGTTCCTATCCGGCCAAGTGGGCCTTCTCTCCCACCGTGGGCCTGGGATGGATTTATGCCAACAACCCGGAGGCGGGCTTCCTAAGCTACGGCAAGCTCCGCGCCTCGGCCGGTATCCAGCACACGGACTATGTCCCGGCCGAAGGCCTCTGGCTGGCGGCCTGGAACAACTCCCACGGCCAGTTCTGGTACGGCCAGAACTTCACCGGTTCCTGGGGTGCGTTCCTCACCCAGTTCCCCACCACGGATTTCCAGCAGGAAACCGCCTACAAGGCCAACCTGGGAACAGACCTCAGACTGGCCAACTGCCTGGATGTCACCGTGGACGTGTTCTACCAGCAAAGGCGCAACATCCTGGTCAGCGCCGCTTCGCTCAACTCCGACGTAGTGGGCATCCAGTCTTCCTACGACGACAAGGGCGCCGTGGCCAGCTATGGCGCCGAGGCGGGCATCCGCTATGCGAAGACGTTCGGCAACGGGGTCAACGTCAACTTCGGCGGCAACGCTTCCTACGTGAAGAGCCAGATCCTGGACTGGATTGAGGCGCCGGCCTACCCGAACCTGTCCGTCATCGGCACACCGGCCGATGCCGCCACCGGCCTGGTTGCCCTGGGCTTCTTCCAGAGCCAGGAAGACATTGACAGCAGCCCCCGGCAGGAGTTCGGCCAGGTGAAAGTGGGTGACATCAAGTACAAGGACGTGAACGGAGACGGTGTCATCAACGAGAACGACCTGGTGGCCATGGACTTCGGCACCACCTATCCGGCCCTCAACCTGGGGCTCAGCTTCGGCGTGGAGTACAAGGGCGTGGGCATCAACGCCACCTTCCAGGGCGCTGCCTGCCAGACCAAGAACCTGCTTTGGATTGACGGTGCCTGGGGCGCGCTTTCCGAAAACCGGAACCTCTCCCAGGAATACTACAATTTCTGTTTCGACGTGGCCGGCACCCAGGCCAAGTACCCGCGCCTTTCCACCACCAGCGTAGCCAACAACACCCGCAATTCCACCCTCTGGTACCGCAACGTGTATTGGTTCAAGCTGCGTGACTGCGAGGTGTACTACAAGCTTCCCGCCTCCCTGCTGCGGCGTGTGAAGCTGTCCCAGGCCAAGCTTTACGTCCAGGGACAGAACCTGCTCTCTTACGGCAACATTGCCGGAATGGACGCCGAAAACCTGAACACGGGCTATCCCGTGCTGAAGGCGGTGAATCTGGGTCTTTCCGTTGTATTCTAATATAGATGGGACTATGAAACTAGACAAAATCTTCCTTTTCATTCTCGCCTGTGCCATTCCGGCCGCCTGCGTAGATCTGGACTATACGGAGCAGACCACGCGTGACGAGGAGTGGACATACGAATACTACGAGAATGGTATCAAAAACATGATATACGATGTTTACGCGCAGGTGTACAACCAGGAGTTCGAGTCCAACAGCGCCTACTTCCTGGCCGGTGCCACCGACGAGGCCCAGTATGCCCTGGAGACCGGCGCCGTGAACAACTACGTAAACGGCGGCTGGAGCATTGCCAACCCCTATTCCCGCACCTGGACCAAGTGCTACACGGCCATTGCCGATGCCTGCACGTACCTGGAAAAGCTGGACGAGGCAGACATCTCCGAGTGGCAGTACAACTCCAGCTACCCCATTTGGGTGCAGCAGATGGAGCTGTTCCCCTACGAGCTCCGTTTCCTGAGGGCCTATTTCTACTTCGAGCTCTTCCGTGCCTACGGTGACGTTCCGCTGGTAACCACCACGCTCACCAACGCCCAGGCCAACAGCATTTCCCGCACCCCGGCCGACGAGATTGTGCAGTTTATAGTGGACGAGCTGGACGAGGTGGCGCCCCATCTGCCCGTCTCCTACGTGACGGAGGTGGGTTCGGAAATCGGCCGTGCCACCCGTGTGGCCGCCTACGCCCTGAAGGCCCGTACGCTGCTCTATGCGGCTTCCCCGCTGTACAACACTTCCGGAGACAAGTCCAAGTGGGACAAGGCTGCCGTGGCCTGCAAGTACATCCTGGACAACGCCGAGACCTGGGGCCTGAAGCTCAGCGCCTACAGCGCCCTGTGGGGCCAGGACGCCTTCTTCAATCCGGAAATCATCTTCGGCCTGGGCCGTGGGGAAAGCAACTCCTTCGAGATGGCCAACTACCCCATCGGCGTAGAGAACGGTTCTTCCGGCAACTGCCCCACGCAGAGCCTGGTAGACCAGTACGAGTACCAGGACAACGGGGAGACGTTCCTGCAGCGCTACCCCGGCAGCATCAACCTCAATTCCGTGGACCCGTACGAGGGACTGGATCCCCGCTTTGCGCTCACCGTGGTGAAGAACGGCGACCAGTGGCCCACCAACGGTTCCCAGAAGAAGGAAATCGAGACCTTCGTGGGCGGCTTCAACGCCTCTCCCAAGTATGGGGCGACGCCCACGGGCTACTATCTGCGCAAGTATGTGGACGGTTCCTGCGTAACCACCGCCGATAACCAGACCCGGCGCCGTCACACCTGGATCCTGTTCCGCCTGGCCGAGTTCTACCTGGACTATGCCGAGGCCGTGTACAATGCCACCGGCAGCGCCAATGACGCCACCTACGGCATGACGGCCAACGAGGCCGTAAACGTGCTGCGCAACCGCGCCGACATCCAGATGCCCGCCTTCACGGAGGACGGCGCCGCCTGGGTGGAGCGTTACGAGCGCGAACGCCTGGTGGAACTGGCCTTCGAGAACCACCGCTTCTGGGATGTCCGCCGCTGGAAGAAGGGCTCCCAGTTCTTCCAATCCATCCAGGTGGCCTCCATCAGCGGCAGCCTGCAGCTCACCCGCTCTACCGTAAGCCGCCAGTGGGACGACAAGTACTACTTCTATCCCATCCCGCAGACGGAACTGAAGAAGAATCCCAACCTGGCTCCCAACAATCCCGGATGGTAGTATGCTAATGGACTTAAAAGGATTTTGGATATGAAAAAGATATTTGCATATTTTGGAACATTGCTGTCCGTTGCCCTGATGGGGTCCTTCGCGGCCTGTAACATCATAGAGAGCACCGACTCGGCCGAGCTGGGGCTGGGGATTAAGACCTACTTCCCCACCAAGGTGGTGGCCGGGCAGCCGATGACCATCAACGGCACCGGCTTCCAGGATGTCCAGGAAATTGTGTTCCCGGACGGCATTGTGGTAAGCAGCTTCCAGCTGGTAAGCGGTGAAATGATCCGCGTGAATGCGCCCTCCGGCATCGCCTCCCAGGGAGGCAGCCTGATGGTCCGTTCCGCTACCGACGAGGCCGTGGCCCGGGTTCCCCTTACACTGGGCAATACCGTTGTCTCCGGTTACTCCAAGCAGGAAGGCGAGACAGTGGGAGGCGGCGAGCAAATCACCGTCTATGGCCAGGACCTGGAATTCATCACCGGCGTGGAACTGCTGGACCCGGACGGCGAGGCCTACATTATCCCGGACAAGGACTTCTACCGCAAGGGCACCAGTTCGGTCATCATCAACATCCCCAAGAAGAACATCTTCGACGGGGCCTTCGTGGGCAAGCTGTACACCTATGACGGACGGGTATTCTCCCTGCCG
>FLNY01003121.1_pt1 | contig 49026 bp, 32 predicted proteins | sample 1140381 | NCBI WGS metagenome assembly FLNY01 (sample SAMEA3878172, study PRJEB12797) | bioreactor metagenome | biome: Moose rumen | place: Sweden | collected 2011-10
TCGACAAATCCCGCCCGCTTCCCATAAGAACAGCGTACCCAGCGGGACATTTTTTGTATATAGGCATGAGATATACCAAACAAGCAATGACGCTGGCACAACAGATTCAGACACTGCAAAGCAGAGGCCTGATTATTGCTGACACCACCAAGGCAGAACAGGCACCTGATGCTATCAGCTCTTTCCGTTTGGCATAGGTGCTGAAGTTCAGCCGTCGGACTTTGCAGGAATACGGTAATGCCTTTATTTTCAGGTCAAACTGCGTTAATCTTCCAAAATCGCTTTGTTATCTCGCCGTTTCTTCGTATCTTTGCATCGCGGAAAAGAATGGAGAAAAAATCATCTTTGCTTATCATCACCGCCTGTCTGCCCTTCATCCTGTGGGGCGTGAGCGGCATTCTTCCCACCTTCGACGACTACACCACGCTGCAGTCAACATGGTGGGTGCAGATAGCTGACCCGGGCTATTTCTTCCCCGACGCCATACGCCGTCCCTGGGACGCCCTGTTCGGACTGTTCGTCGGACATTTTCCCGCACTGTTCCCCGTGCTCAACCACGTTGTCATCATTTTCGGCCACACGCTGAACGCATGCCTCGTCTTCAGCATCTGTAGCCGACTGGGCCTGAAGCCGACGGCTGTCAACATGGCCACACTCTTTTTCTTTTTTTCACCTGCCACTCTCGGTGCCACACTGGCCTGCGACGGTCTCAACCAGACCTATGCCCAGCTGTGGGGCCTCATGGCGTTATGGATCTATCTATTCCGGCGGTCGTGGCTGTGGATAGCTTGCATCGTCATGGCTGCCCTGTCAAAGGAAAACGGACTGGCCTGGGCGGTCGTGCCGCCTGTAGTGGCCTATGCTTTCGGTCGTGCCGACCGCCGTCAGGCGATGCACCATGTCGGCACGGGACTCATCATTGCCGTCTGCTATGCCATTGTATTCATTGCCATCATGAGTTCCGGCATTTTCAATATCGAATACGACGAGAGCTACATGCATAACTCATGGACAGCCCATGCCAAGGACCTTGCACAGCTGTTGGCCTTCACATGGTTGCCCATCGACTTTGTCAGCGCCCTCTATGCCCCCACGCGCAACTGGACCATGGTGGCCCTGACAGCTGCTACTGCCTTGCCGTTCCTCATCGTGCTAATCATAAGGGGCGTTCGCCAGCTGAACTCACGGCGCCTTCTGCTCATCATTCTTTGCTACATCATCCTGGCCTCACCACACATTGTCTCGCTGGTCAGCATCATGCACAACTATGCCCCGCTGTCGATGGCGGCCATGATGGTGGCAATCATTATCGACCGGACGCCAGCGAAGAAAAGCGTCGTCGTGGCTTTCTCGCTGTTCCTCTTAGCCGACATCGTCACCGACCTGCACCACTACCAGGCCGCCCGCGAGTCAGGTCAGCTGAGCCGCCACATGGCCACACAGGCCCTTGAACAAACCGACCTGCAGACCACAACGCGCGTCCTCTGCATCAACATCGACGACCCCAGCGAGCCCCACTATTCCAGTTTCTGCGTCCGTCCCGTCGACGCCTTTGCATGGGGCCTCTCTGCCATCCATTTCAGCCACTACACCTTCAAGCCCACCATCAGCGAGCTGACACTTCCCAGCTTCGATGCTGCCCGGGTGGAGGCCCTGGCCGACAGTGCCCTGCAAGCCGGCTGCGATGCCGTCTGGGTGGCCGGCCACGGTCGCAACCTGCTATGCGCTACTGATTCCCTGAACTCATTTTCAAAACATAGTCCCCAATGAAGAAAGTATCGATAATCATTCCATGCTATAACGAGGAATCCAACGTCAAGCCGCTCTACGGAGCGCTCTGCGGACTTTTCGAGAGCCATCCACAGTACGAATGGGAAGTCGTGATGATCAACGACGGCAGCACCGACGCGACGCTCGATGCCATCAAGAGCCTCCGCCTGCAAGATCCGCGCATCTGCTACATCGACCTCAGCCGCAATTTCGGCAAGGAGCGCGCCATGCTGGCCGGGTTCGACTATGTCACCGGTGACTGCGCTGCCATCATTGACGCCGACCTGCAGCACCCACCAATGGTCATCGGCGAGATGCTCAGCCTCTGGGAACAGGGCTATCAGGACGTCTATGCACAGCGCGAGACCCGCGGCCGCGAGAGTTTCCTGCGCAAACATTTCACGAGCATCTACTATCGCATCTTACAGCGAATGGCCGACACGGAGGTGCTGCCCAACGTGGGCGACTTCCGCCTCCTCGACCGCCGCTGCATCGACGCCCTGCGACAGCTCCGCGAGACGCAGCGCTACACGAAGGGGCTCTACTGCTGGATAGGTTTCCGCAAGGCTTTCGTCCCCTTCCGCACCGACGACCGCACGTCGGGCCGCTCATCGTTCAGCGCCCTGAAGCTCCTCAACCTGGCCGTCGAGGGCATCACCAGCTACAGCACCGCCCCGCTGCGCATGGCCACCGTCATGGGCATGGGCATCTCCCTGCTGGCCTTTCTCTACATGATTTACGTACTCAGTAAGACTATCTTTGTAGGTGAGCCAGTGCAGGGTTATCCAACGCTCATCACGGTCATCCTCTTCCTCGGGGGGCTGCAGTTGCTCTCCATCGGCATCATCGGCGAATATCTCAGCCGCATCTTCCACGAGAGCAAACAGCGCCCGGTTTATCTTGTCAACGAGATGGAAGTGAATACTATCAGGAGCGAAGGAGTGTAGAAGAATGTAAAGAAAATTCTGAATTATTTATAATAATTTTCTAAACGTTTGATTTTCAGCGATATTGAATATTGAAGAAAAAGAAGCGGTGCTTTTCGATGCAAGAAGTGCCGCTTTTTTACTGAAAAAGGGCCGCTTCTTGCTCCGAGAAGCACCGCTTTACAGTGAAAGAATTATCGGAATGTAAACATAATTCATAGTATTTTTGGAGTTGGGGAGTTGAGGAGTTGAAGTGTATAGTCGATAGTTTTTACAATGATTTATGCACATTTTCTTTGGTATCTCAGAAATAATCATTAAATTTGCAGGTCATAAGCAAAAACAGGCAATGAGGCTCCTAACCACCACCATCATCATGCTATGCAGCGTCATCGCGGCGCGGGGTCAGCTGTCCATCGACGGCCGCAGTGCCTGTTATGACCGAACGACCAACACGCTGCTGGCTACGGTGCCGCGGTCGATGTTCGGCATGTCGCCCTCGCTGGCCGTCAGCCTCGACGACGACGCATGGAGCAGCCTCAGCATCAATGGCATTCCACTCGATAGCGCCAGCTATTGCTTTACGAAAATCACGGCCACGAGCAATTATGTCGTCACCCTCACCGACACGCTGGGCAACACGGTCGATCGTAACCTCCACTTCACTTTCCTGCCCATCATGCAGCTGCACGGTGACTTCGGCTACGACTACTCCGGTGGTCTCGTCAACCTCAGCGACCCCACGGCCAATATGACCGTTGTCCTCGGAGCCAACATCAAATGGCGCGGCGGTATGACCAATACTAACAGCAAACACAAGCGAAACTACAAAATCAAGCTCGACGTCGACTCGGCCTTGCTTGGCATGCGCCACGACGACAGCTGGATGCTTGACGCCGGTCAGCCCGACGTTTTCCGGTTGCGCAACCGCATAGCCATGGACATCTGGAACCGCATGGCCACACCTCCATACTACATCGACCAGGAGCCCGAGGCCCGCAACGGCGTCAGCGGACGGGTGGTCGAGGTGTTCCTCAACGACGAATACCGCGGATTCTATAATCTCTCGGAATTGATCGACCGTCAGCAGATGAAACTGAAGAAGGTGGAGCGCAACAGCAACATCATCCACGGATGTCTCTACAAATGCATCTCGTGGGATCACGCCATGTTGTATTCGAAATTCGACGACTATGATAACCACAGCGAGGCCCTCTACGGATTCGAAGTGAAATACCCCGACCTCAGCGACTGCGACACCACCGACTGGCGACCCCTGGTCGAGGCCACCAACTTCGCCTTGGAGAGTTCCGACGAGGATTTTATCAATCACATCGAAGAATACTTCGACCTGCCCGTGCTGGCCGACTATATGGTCTTCGGCAGCTCTCTCAACGCCGTTGACAACTACGGCAAAAATGTTTATTGGGCCGTCTACGACAAGCAAACCACCCACCGACTCACGCCCGCCGCCTGGGATCTCGACTGCACTTTAGGACAGCGATGGGGCGGCACGCTCGGTGATTTGTCGAAATATAATCTGATCATGGACATGGATATTCATGTCGGCTACAGGCTTCTCAAACTGAAAGCCCATGGATTCAAGGAACGACTCCAGCAGCGCTACACCGAATTGCGCTCATCGGGCATTCTCAACACCGACAGTCTACTTCAACTCATCACCCGCTACTACGACGAAATCATCCTCAGCGGAGCTGCCTGCCGCGAGGCCGACCTATGGAGTGGCGACACCGACATCAAGGGCGAGGAAATCGATTTCGACGCCGAATATGCCTACATCTGTAACTGGATTCAAAGACATCTGAGAATCATCGACCGCCTTGGAATGCCGTTGGAATACACCGACGAATACTTCGAAAAACTCAATAACTGCATTTGGCCGTCAGTTGTCACGTCGCTGCCCACATACTACAACCTTCAGGGCCAGCCCGTCGGTCCCAAACCACAGAAACCGGGCATCTACATAAGTCAAGGCCGCAAGGTCGTCATCAAGTGAGTCAAGTATGTCTTTCATGCGTATATCAATCATCCCTGACCTCTCCTTTCTGAGGAGTGGAGAAAGGCACCACATCCGGCGGCTGCTCATTGCATTCGTCCTATTGTTGTCAGCAGCTGCGGCATGGGCCGACTCCTACGATGATGACAACTATCCACCGCCCGTCAGCGACACGAAAATCGACAAGACCAACCTGCCTATCGTCTTCATCGACACCCGCTACGGCCGCGACGAGAAAACCATTATTCACAAGGACTGGCGCGTGGCCGTCCGCATGAAAGTCATCAACAATGCCGACGGCATCAACTACGGCGACACACTGGCACACCCCGACCAGACGGTCGACTACGACGGATGGATTGCCATTCGCTATCGCGGCAACACGTCGTTTAACTACTCACTGAAGAAACCCTTCAACCTGAAAACCATGGAAACGAATGACGTCAACGGCCAAAAACTGAAGACCAAGCTCTTGGGAATGCCAAAGGATAACACGTGGGTGCTGCTGGCATCATACGGCGACAGGAGCCTGCTGCGCGACGTGCTCATGTTCCAGCTGGCCCGCCCCTATTTTGACTACACCCCGCGCTGTCACTATTGCGAACTGGTGCTCGACGGCATTTACTACGGCATATACATTCTCGCTGAGAATATCCGCAAAGGTAAAAACCGGCTCAACCTTGACGATCCAGGCACTGAGGGCGATGCCCTGACCGGGGGATACCAAGTGCAGATCGACCGCAATAATGAACCCTCATTCACCTCAAGCTACAAGGCTGTTGACAGTCTGTGGCATACCTATTCGGTCTACAATAAAATTTATTTTCAGTATAAGCATCCTGACTATGAGGACATGCTGCCCGAGCAGATTGAGTATATTCAACAGCGCGTCAAGCTCATGGAGGATGCGCTCGCCGCTGACAACTTTGCCGATCCCGACGTGGGCTATCGTCAGTATCTTGACCCCATGTCGTTCATCGACCAGCAGCTGTCACAGGAATTTTCAGGCAATGTCGACGGCTATCGTCTGAGCACGAACATCTATAAGGCCCGCGACAGTGTCGACCCGCGATTCAAGACCACTATCTGGGACTTCAACCTCGCCTTCGGCAACAGCAACTCTGCCAATGCTGTTGGAACAGATTTCTGGCGCTATCAGAACAGCTATCTGACCAATTATAACGCGGCCAACAAAGTGCCTTTCTGGTGGATGCGACTGATGCAGGATTCCGTCTACGTCAGTCAACTGAAAAACCGATGGACGGAATATCGCCACGGCAACTACAGCAACGACCACATTGACTTTGCTATCGACTCCATCACCACACTGCTCAAGCAGGAGGGTGCACTCGAGCGCAACAACACGACCTGGAAGATGTTCAAAAACTCCACCTACGACATGCAGATAGACTTCATTAAGCAATGGATCAGCGACCGTCTGGCGTGGATGGATGAACAACTGGAATACGATGCCGAGACTGAAATCATCGAGACCATCACCTACGGTCAGAAGAAAATTTCCGGTTACTATAACATGAAAGGCCAGCGCCTGCCTTCTCCTCAATCGGCCAATGGACTGATTATTATTCGATACACTGATGGAACCTGTAAGAAAGAATATGCCGGCAACTGACAGCAAACGCATGTCACACATCGACTGGATGAAGAATCATTATCTATACTTCCATCTTTGTTGCACAAGCTAAGCAGCGACTCATTCGTATTCCACGTGATTGATGCGCCGGAATATGTTCGTCGTCGGACATGTAAACACCAAATAGGGATGTCCGTTGACCTCGACAACCTCATGATGATAATCGTCTAACTCAAAAGTATCGTCTTTATACGCCAACAATCGCTGATAAGGCTTCAACTGACTAACGTCCTCGTCGTTTAGAATAAAGGTCACTTTGTTCACCGTGTCAGTTGAATCCGGCAGTTGCCAGACGTAAAGCGACTTGTCAACACAAAGTTCAGGCGACTTGTAGGCTGAACTGTCAGTATTGATGCGACTGACAATGTCTTCGGGCAGGAACACAAGTTTATTCTTATCATACAGACGGGCAGCACAGCGCATATTGATGTCAGTAGAATCAAAAGCCATGTAGGAGCAATAGAATCCGAACGTTATCGAAGGATTGATGTAGTGGTCACGACAATAGTCCATCAGACGGTTTTCGCCTTTGACAGGACAGCGCACGGCTATGAGCTGTCGACCAGGCTCTTTCATCTGCTCCACGGCCATCTTCCAGTTATCATAGTTCTCCTTTCTGACCAGATAGGCAGGCACAAAAACTAATAGCATAATGACTGTAGCCGCAGCTATCAGACGACGCGACCACACCCTGCCTGTTTGTTCTGCCAGAATCTCCACGAACAAGGTCATGGCAATAAAATCCACGAAGAAGCAAACACGCTCAAGATTAGTTCCACAAAGGACGACAATAGCAACGGCCACCAGAAGTGCTATATACGCATACAGACGCCTGCGAATTATATTCTTTGTGAACGTTTTATCGCGTCGCCAGCAAATCATCAAGGCTATCAGAAGTAGCCAAAGCACCCGTATGTTGAACACCAGGTTGACCGCCCCGCTGATGAACCGGCTCATCAGGCTGATAGCTTCAGCCGAACGGTTCCAAATGCCGGGCGAAGCAAGGACGCAGACGGTGCCTACCGCATACCACAGCATGAACAGCAGCAAGCGGCGTGCCGCAGATTCTTTTCTGTTCAAATATAGATAAACTACGAATGCAACACAGAGTGGCAACGAAAGCGCCTCATGCCCGCAGCCGACGAAGAAGGCCAACGGTGCGAGCAGAATGGTGGTCTTGGTCAGCGGCTGGTCTTTGACGCGGCGCATCCATAGCAGCAACGTCATCGTGCCCACTAATACCCAAAGGTAATTGAAACTGCCCAATCCCCATAGCATCGTGGTGCGCAGTCCTTGGAAGACGATAAACAGCAGAAAAGTGACCATCACTGCCGTGAACAGGCTGTTGCCGGAATTCAGCCAACGGGTCGTCAAATGAATCAATAGGACAAACAGCAGCGTATTGACGACTTGCAAGACGACAGGAGGCAAAAAGACCAGGAAGAACTGGGCCAAGACATGAACAACCCAACGGCCGTTGACTGAGAGATAGTGAATCCATTGCGAATGAAACAAATCGCCCAGTGACCCAATGGTCTCGACAGGCGCCGACTCATCCTCGTTCCACATGAACCGATAAATCATGTCGTCGCTCAGCGTCGGTGCATCGAGCAGGTTCAGACAGAGCATCGCCAGTGCAACGAAGAAAAGGAATAGGAAGTAGGATTTCTGTTTCATGCTAATGTAATTTCTGGCTTATCCATGAATAAAAGCGGCGCAAGCGTAGGCTTGGTAAAGCGAAAAACAAGCGCTGACGGGTTGACAGCGGTTGCTGGAGACGTTTTGTGTCGGTCAATATTTTCTGATAGTAGCGGGCGTCTTTCCATTCATTTCTGTTTTGCCATATTGCCACAGCAAACATATTAGCCAGACGGTCGCTCAGCATGTCCTCCGCATAGTCCTCCCTGACGGCTGCCGGTATCGATGCCGTGCGCAGTTCATTCAGCTCATAGCAGTAGTCAGCGGTCCACTTGAAGGAATTAGACGTGTGCTCAGGACCTTTATCATAAACCGACTCATAAACGACGGCCACGGGCCGATCGGTGCAGAACACCAGCCGCAGCCAGAACAGATAATCTTCTCCGTTGACGATATGACGGTCAATGTCGAACAGCCACGGTGTCAGCACGCTGCGGCGATAGAGGCTGCCCCAGGGCACTCCGATAGGCCCGTCAGCCCGGACGGCCATGTGGCGGAAGTCAGTCATCGGAATCAATGTTCGCGATTCATTCGGCAGCGAATAGCCATTGCCCAGCACAATGTCAACCTCATCACTGGCTTTGGCAAAGAGCAATGCCAGAGAATCAGCAGGCAACATGTCGTCGCTGTCAACAAAGCTGAGCCATTCACCCTGAGCTAACCGAACGCCTTCCGCCCGCGCTTCTGTTCTGCCCTTATTAGACTGGTGGACGACACGAATTCGGTGGTCTTTCTCTGCATAGGCATCAATAATAGAAGCCGTATTATCAGCAGAACCGTCGTCGATGAGCACCAGCTCAAGGTCCTCGACAGTTTGCCGCAGGATGCTTTCAATGCAGTTGCCGATGCTGTCGGCTGAATTATAAATAGGTACTACGACTGAAATCATCACTTCAAGAACATCTTACGATAACCACCCTGTCCATCATTCATCAGATACAATCCATGCAGATGCTTGTTTCCAATTCTGCGACCCGACAAGTCGCTGATAGCATGTTTGTTGCTTTTTGCGACCCTTTCATCGACTTTTGTGATGATACCACCTTCGTCAGCCTCACCGTCGAGCATCACCAACCTAAAATAATCAATGTCAGCCTGACGGGCCCTGATTTTCGTAATGAAATAAGTATTGAACTTATCGCGTAACGTTTCACCGCTAAGTTTGTTGATATACGCTATAACCTCATCAATCTCATTCTTTTTGCTTTCGCTCTTGAAACTGAAATAACTCAGTTCATAGTCTTTTATCAAGTCACTGTATTCGACACCGAGCAGACCCTCAAGCAGCAGAGAAAGATAGCCAGTGCGGTCTTTGCCTTGAATGCAATGGTAATAGATGCAGCGTTCCATGATGAGGTTGTTGACAATAAAGTCAAACTCCTGCTTCCATTTGTTCTGCCATTGATAGGTCCCCAAGTTTTCTGGCAACTGTCCGCTGTCCTTGGTGTAGAGATAAGTGGCTGTCTCACCTGAAGGCGTCGATGCAGCATTCTGAAAACCGAACACTGAAACGCCCTCCGTCTCAGGATGATTGCCGCTCTTGTCGATCGCTTCCCAGTGCGCACGCATGTCTATTTCAGCTTCTACACCAATCTGGCGCAACATGTTGAGACCTTCAGCCGTAGCATTGTGTTCCCAGTTCAATTCCGATCCGCGAATCAGTTTTCCGTATTTGATACGCTGACCAGTGATAGTAGGCCATCCACCAAGGTCACGCACGTTCTTGACAGTGCCGTCGACCCGGATCATGCGCACCTGACCTTCAGTCTTAATAGTTCCTTGCTGCAACAATAAGTTCCTCAGATAAATCTTATACTCATACGTTTCGTTCGGAATGAAATTATAGAGACTTGCTCTAACAATGTCAGGTGCGATGAAAAAAGAGAGCGTATCGCTTAAGGTAGACTTCACATAACAGATTACTTTCAGGGTATCTATTCGTACCCTCGGCAAATCAATCACTATGCCAGCCGGACAATCTAAATTTTTCCCCTCATCGGTCAAGTAATTACTTAACACGCTCTCCTGACCATGAACGTAATTGACCTCTTCCATATAACGATGCACCGCGTCATTCTCAATATTCACCTCGTAATCCTTCTGTGAAAAGCAATAGACTGAACATAGGACGACAAGCGACAACACAGAAATAAAACGTCTAAACATAATACTCATTATTTATTATAATTTACCTCAAAACTACTCATTTGATACGTCGCGTCAATGCAAACCTCACGAGAAGATAGTTGATAGGCACCACCAACACAAAGACTGGCAACGGAGCTATTTCTGACGAAACTCCAAAGACAATGAAGAGGTTCAGCAGACCGACACCGATGAGATAATTCAGCACATGACTGACACCGAAACTGGCTGCTCGACCGACGGATAAGCCAACGCGGAACGTGAATCTCGACGACAGCAGATAATTGCAACAGAAACTGACGGCATAGCCGATGGTGTAAGACAAAGTAGGATTCAGCAGGGCAAGCAACACGTAGTAGACGCCGTAATGAATGGCCGTAGCCAAGACACCCACCACACCGAAACGCACGATTTCAGCTACCCTGTCCTTCGTCATCCACTTCATCATCTTCAGCTTAGAGCTAACATCCGTTCAATAGGCTTCACGGCCTTTGCCGTAATGGACGGATCGACCTCAACGGTCGGCCATTCATATTTAAGACAGTTATAAATCTTCAACAACGTGTTCATCTTCATATACTGACACTCATTGCAGTGACAACCGATGGTGGCCTCACTGAACTCGGGCGGCACGGGATGGAAGTTCGTGGCAGGACACTGGCGTTCCATTTCATGCAATATACCAGCCTCTGTAGCGACAATGAATTCCTCATCGGGATGTTCCACCGCATACTTCAGTAGTACGGCTGTTGAACCCACCACGTCAGCCACACGCAGCACCGGGCCCTTACACTCAGGATGAGCCAGCACCAGAGCCTGAGGATGCTCCTGCTTCAGCTGCAGAATGCCCTCCACCGAGAAGCGCTCGTGCACATGACAACCACCCTGCCAGAGCAACATATCGCGACCTGTCACGCTGTTAATATAAGAACCCAGGTTATAATCGGGACCAAAGATAATTTTCTCCTCCTTCGGGAACGTATCGATGATCTGCTTCGCATTGCCGCTGGTGACGACGACGTCAGTCAGTGCCTTTACGGCAGCCGTCGTGTTCACATAGCTCACCACCTTGTAGCCTGGATGTTCATCCTTGAACTTCTTCAAATCCTCAGCCTTGCAGGAGTCAGCCAGCGAGCAACCCGCATTCAGGTCTGGACAGAGCACCAGTTTGTCAGGCGACAACAACTTGCATGTCTCAGCCATGAAATGCACACCGGCCATGACAATAATCTTGGCGTCGGTTTGCGCAGCCTTGCGAGCCAGCGCTAACGAGTCGCCAATGAAGTCAGCCACCTCTTGAATGTCACCGGTCGTGTAGTAGTGAGCCAGCACGACAGCCTGTTTCTCCTCGCACAGCCGACGAATTTCAGCTTTCAAGTCAACGGGTTCATCAATGTAACCCTGCTTTATCCATTTACTTTTCAACATGACATTATTTATTTATTTTCTTTTTTTCTTTTTTTTTAAAAATAGAAATGAGTTTGATGATGTGGCGTGCATAAGTTGATAACTTTTCTGCCTTTTTCTTGCTCATTTCGTTATTCACCCGTGGTCAGCAGGTTATTAGCAGTCGTTGTTAATTATTTCCCATTGAGAATAAGGTAAATACAAAGTTTATCCACAATTCTCATTTTGGTGGAAAACGACGATGTTAATATTATTTTCTTTCAGAATTCTGTTGAAATCTTATGGTTTATTTGTTTTTATATCAGTTGTAATTCACAAACTGGATTTGCCGATGTGTTTATCTGTGAGTTATGAACTGAGTTTTCTACACAGTTATCCACAAAGAATGAGATTGTGTGCAAACTGGTAGATGACGATGCCGGCCGTCACGGAGACGTTCATCGAGTGTTTTGTCCCGAGCTGTGGAATCTCCAGACAACCGTCGCTGAGGTCGATGGCTTCCTGGCTGACACCTTTCACTTCGTTGCCCAGCACGACGGCGTAGTGCAGCGAGGGGTTTGGGCGAAATTCATGGAGCATGGTCGACCCTTCTGCCTGCTCTATGCTGAGCACGGTGTAGCCGAGCGCCTTCAGTTCCTTGACGGCATCGACGGCAGTCGTCGCATGGTGCCAGCTGACACTCTCCTCAGCACCGAGTGCTGTCTTATGAATTTCGGGGTGGGGTGGGGTGCCGGTGATACCGCAAAGAATGAGTTCTTCGACAAGAAACGTGTCAGCCGTGCGGAACACCGAGCCAACGTTATGCATTGAGCGCACATTATCAAGCACGACGACGAGCGGCAGTTTGCGGGCATCGCGAAACTGCTCCGTCGTCAGTCGTTTCATTTCAATCGTGCGCAGTTTCCTCATATACATTTTTAATCTTATCAATGATAACCTGTGGCGGGATGTCGTGCAGACAATGATAGTCGCCAAACTGACAGGGGCGCTGGCCATAGATGCTGCAGGGCCGGCAGTCGAGGTCGAGCCCAATGGCGTTGTCGAGACTCTGATGGAATCCCATGAATCCGGCCAGCGGATGGGTGGCGCCCCAGACACTGACCACAGGCACGCCGACGAGCGAGGCCATGTGCATATTGGCTGAATCCATGGAGAGCATCACGTCAAGATGGCTCATCAGCGTCAGTTCCTGGTGCATAGTCTCGAGATGCCAGCCGGTATTGACGCACACAGGCCATCGCCTGACCCACTGCGGGAACACTTCGTCCTCCTGTCGGCCGCGCCCGAAAAGGAAAATGCGACACTTAGGATAGTGCTGGACAAGCTGCTCAATGACCTGTTCCATCAAGGCCGTCGGATAGACTTTACCTCGATGGGCAGCAAAAGGCGCGATGCCGATCCATTGCTCCCAGAAGCGCTTTTCGCCTATGATGCGCGGCAGCAGGTTGAGGTTGCCGCCTTCCGGGGGGAATATGGAACGGAAATCGTCGAGGTGATGGATGGGGAAGCCGAGTCGGCTGAAAACGTCGAGATAGTTTTGGAAGGGCGTCGGGAGCGGTTTGAGTACCTTGTTGTTGCGGCTGACGAGTCGGCGGCGCTCCTGACGGTGCTTGTTGATGTGCTCTACGCGAAAACGTCCCAGGTTGAACCGCATGCGAAGATATTCCGAGCGGAGCACGGCATGGAGATCGGCCACGTGCGTCGGCTGTTTGGCCACCAGTCGGCGATAGAGGCTGTTGAGGCCTTTCACACCATGGTATTCCTGACCGACATCGGCCTCCATGAAGTTGATGTTTGGAGCCAGATCCTCAAAAAAAGTGCGTGCATAAGGCCGCGAGAGCACCGTGATTCGCACATCAGGATATTCCCGGGCCAGCGCCCACACCACAGGCACCGTCATGGCGACGTCGCCCAGGGCTGAAAACCTTATGACGAGAATATGCTCGTGTCTCACTAATTTTCTAATTTTTCTTATAAAGCACCGGATTAGTGGCGGGATCGTTGTACATCTTCATCTGTCGGTAGACTTTCATGCACTTGCGTCCCTCCTGAATGTCCTCCAGCAGTTGGTCGATGGCCGTCGAGAGGTCCACCTGCTGTTCGCGGAGCACTTCCAGCTTCTGTCGGCAGCGAGCTATGTGTTCCTCAGAGGCATCCTCACGGTCAACCTGCTCCTGCATGTGCCAGATTTTCAAGGCAAGAATCGAGAGGCGGTCAACTGCCCATGCAGGGCTCTCGGTGTTGAGGCGGGCGTCCGGCAGAGGCTTCACGTCGCTGAAAAGGCGGCGGAAGTAGGTGTCGATTTCCTCGACCAGGTCAGTGCGGTCCTGGTTAGAGCGGTCGATGCGGCGCTTCAGCCCGAGGCCGTCGGCCAGGTCGATGTGCGGGTCGCGGATGATGTCCTCTAAGTGCCATTGCACGGTGTCAATCCAGCATTTCAGGTAGAGCTGGTATTCGATAGAGTCGCGGTCGTAAGGGTTTCTGATGGGTGTATCCACATGGTCAGTCAGGTGATAGTCGCGTATCGCCTGCAGAAAAATTTGATTTGCCTGTTCAGTAAAGGTCATTTGGTCTGAAATGATATGTTTTCTGTAATTCAATCTATATAACTAAAGTTATTTCACTGGCTCGCATTGGTACGCGGGTGTCTCACCCGCGATTCGGCCGCAGGTGAGACACCTGCGTACCAATAGTTGACTGCAAATATATGGAAACTTTTCCAAACCGCCAACCTTTTTCCATATTTTTAAGAAAATAACTCAACTTTGCGGACTTTCGGCCGTTGACTATCTAGAGGCCGTGCTTCCGGGTCATCACCTGCAGGCCATTGAGTTTGTAGGCGGCTGGGCAGAAATTAACCAATTAACCATTTAGTCAAGAATGGATTGCAGCAACTCGACGACGGCCGCATCGCCAACGAGTATTATAAGTGGGACAAGGCGGCCGAAAACATGGTCAGACGCCCGGTCAGGCCGCGTTTGACGAGGAGGGCTTGCAGACCATGCGCACTCTGGCCCGCAACATGGCTTGGCTGCTCCGCAAACTGTCCACCGGCGAAGGCTCTATTCCCGCCCCCGAACAGCGCGTCTGGACGAATTTCATCAGGTAATCAGATGTTTGCTGTGATGGCTCGGGCCACGGTGTAGGCGGTGGTCCAGGCGGCCTGGAAGTTGAAGCCGCCGGTGACGCCGTCGATGTCGAGCACTTCGCCGACGAAGTAGAGGCGAGGGTGGGTCTTGCTCTCGAGCGTCTGGGGGTTGACGGCCGTGAGACAGACACCGCCGCAGGTGACGAATTCGTCGCGGTGCGGTGCGCGGCCGCTGATTGCATAGGTGTCGTTGGTCAGCGTGTTGAGCAGGCGGTTCTGCTCTTTCTGATTGAGGCTGCCCCAAGGGGCATGGGCCCGACTAGCGAGACTTTTTTCTAAGAGATATTGCCAGAGGCGCTGCTGCATGCCGTCGGGGCGCAGGCTGCCGAGTTGCCGCTGCGGATGGCTGCTGATAATCTGGGCGAGCATTTGCTGGGCCTCAGAGACTGACAGGCCTAACCAGTTGATGGCGAGCGGATGACGGTAGTCGCAGTCGTGGAGCATTCGGGCGCCATAGCTCGACAGCCGCAGGATGCAGGGGCCGCTCATGCCCCAGTGGGTGATGAGCAGTGGCCCGGAGGCGCGCAGCCGGGTGCCCGGCAGGAGGGCCTGAGCCTGCGGGACGACGGTGCCCATCAGTTCGTGCAGGCGCTCGTCAGCAATGCTCAGCGTGAAGAGCGACGGCACGGGCTCCTCGATGGGCTGCTCCAGCCATAGGAGACGCTCGCGGCGGGGCTGTCCACCGATGGCGATGACCACATTGTCATAATCAGAAAGATTGCTCAGCTGGTTGATGCGAACCCCCGTTTGGAGCTCGATGCCAAGGCGGCGGGCTTCGTGGAGAAACAGGTGAGAGATGCTGCGGGCATCCTGCGAACGGGGAAAGACGCAGTCATCGTCTTGAGTGACGAGGGCGACGCCGCGACGCTCAAACCATTCATAGGCGTCGCGATGACTGAACGAGCGGAAAAGTCGGCTCAGCAACCGATAGCCGCGGGGATAGACCTGAGCCAAATCTGAGCCGACGCTGGCGAACGTGTTGGTCAGATTGCAGCGCCCACCGCCCGAAATCTCGACCTTGGCCAGCGGATGCGACGAGCGCTCCAGGATGCTGACCTGCATCTCGGGACACATCTCCTTCAGGTTGATAGCTGCAAAAAATCCTGCGGCGCCACCGCCAACTATGGCTGTCCTCATATCAACTATGAACTGATAAAATCTTTCGGCAGCAGTCCGAACTGACGATAGAAGCACTTAGTGAAATAGGATGGCGTGCTGAATCCCACCTGATAGCACACGTCGGCCACGCGCGTCTGACCCTGCTTGAGCAGTGCGGCGGCCCGCTTGAGGCGTTCGATGCGTATGAAGTCGTTAGGCGAGACGTTGAGCGTGCCGCGAATTTTGCGGTTGAGGCTCGAACGGCTCATGTTCATCCCGTTGGCCAGCATGTCGACATTCAGTTCGCTGTTGGTCAGTTCGCGCTCAATAATCTTTTCCAGCCGATGCAGGAATTCATTGTCGGCCTGACTGATGGAGACACTCTCCGGCGCCGTGAAAGGCGATTCGCTGTAGGCCCGCTTGACGCTCTGCCGTTCGTGGAGCAGGTTGTCGATGGTTGTGAGCAGATAGTCCATCGAGAACGGCTTTTCGATGTAGGCGTCGGCACCGCTTTCCATGCCCTCCATCTTGGCCTGCTCGGTGGTCAGGGCCGTGAGCAGGATGAGTGGGATGTGGCTCAGTTCGACGTCGTGCTTGACACGTCGGCAGAGTTCCATCCCGCTGACGGGCTCCATCATCACGTCGCTGACGATGACGTCGACGTCGGTCTGGCGCAGACGGGCCAGCGCCTCCTCACCGTTGCTGGCGCAGACCACGTTGAAGTCGGTCTCCAGTCGTTGCTGTTCATAGGCCAGCATCTGGGCGTTATCGTCGACGATGAGCACCGTTGGAGTGCCTGGATGAGGCGTGGCTGACGGCAGGAGCGAGGCGGGCGAGGCGGGCGAGTCGAGCACGACGCTGTCCTTCTGGTTCAAGGGGATACGCAAGCAGAAGACATTCTCCGTCAGGCTATCGTCCATGCTGATAGTGCCGCCGTGGAGCTCGGTCAGCGCGCGTGCCATGGCCAGTCCGATGCCTGTGCCTGTGGTCGTCGACTGGTCGTCGGACGAGATGCGGAAGAAGGGTGTGAAGATTTGTTCGCGCATGCCCGGCGGAATGATGTTGCCGTCGTTGGCCACGGTGAGAACCATCTGGTCGTTGTCAGTGGTCAGGCTGACGCTGACGCGGCTCTCTCCGTACTTTGTGGCATTGTTGAGCAGGTTGCTGACGATTTTGGTGAAGCCTTCGCGGTCAACGTGGGCATAGAGCGGCTCCTGCGGAACGTTGATGCGGGCGTCGATGTGGCGCTGGCGGAGGGTGGGACGGAAGCGCTCGAAGATGCTGCTGACAATCGGAGCCGTGTCGCAGCGCTCAAAGTTGAGGTGCAGTCCGTTGGCCTCAGTCTTTCGGAAGTCGAGCAGTTGGTTGATGAGGTCGTGCAGGCGGTTGGTGTTCTGCTGCATGACGTGGAGGTCGTCGCTGATGGCCTTGTCGGCAATGCCCCCAGATTTGATAATATTCTCGAGAGGTCCTTTTATGAGTGTCAAGGGCGTGCGGATTTCATGAGCCACATTGGTGAAGAAGCTTATTTTGCTCTCATAGAGTTCCTGTTCTTTTTCGTGTTCGAAGCGCTCCAAGGCGGCCTGACGCTGAAAGCGGTTGCGCAGGGTGAAGAAACGCACCAGCAGGTAGATGAGCACGGCCGCCAGCAGAACGTAGACGAGCTGAGCCCACCACGAGAGCAACGGATGGGGCTTGACGCGGATGTCCAGCGTATAGTCATCGTCGCTGGTGGCCGTGGCCTGCTTCAGTCGGACGTGCAGCCGATAGTTGCCGGCGGGCAGGTTGCTGTAGGCCACGACGTTGTCGGCACGCATGGGCTGCCACTGGTGGTCGTAGTTCTCAAGGCGATATTCCATAAGGCCCTCCTGCGGGAGATCGTAGGCCAGGGCTGACAGTTGTAAAGCGAACGAGTTCTGACGATGGCTGAGGCGCAGCTGATGGGTGTTGGTGATGCTTTGCGTAAGTGGTGAGCCGGGCGTGTTGGCCTCGACGTCCTGGCCTCCGATGCTGAGCCTGCTGGCCACGATGAGCGGATGCTTCTCGGCTGTTTGGTTCCAGGCGGAAGGGCTGAAGCGGATGAAGCCGTCGAGGGTGCCGAGGTAGATGCGTCCGTCGTTGTCGAGGAGCGACGAGCTATAGTTAAAGATATTGTCGTTGATGCCGTCGGCAGGCATGTGGCGTAGCGTCTCGCCCGTTGGAATGTGATAGCTGACGATGCCGTTATTTGTGCTCATCCATAGTGTCTGGTTGTGGTCCTCGACCATTTGGAACACCGTGTTGACTATTGGCTGCAAGGGCAGGCTGACGGGCTGAAGGCGGTCGCGGGTGGCGTCGTGGCGATAGATGCCTCCGCCCTCGGTGGCCACCCAGATGCCTCCTTCGGCATCGACGGCAAGGTTGATGGCGCGGTCGCTGGCAATGTCTGTCTGCTGTCGGTGGGAGTAGTTGTGCCACGAGTCCTGACCAGTCTGGCGGAAGACGCCGTTGGTCTGGGTGGCTACCCAGAGACGACCCTGAGGGTCGGTGATGATGTCGTCGATGAGCACGGCAGGCAACAGTTGGTCGTAGTCGAACGTGTCAGTCAGACGGTTGTATCGGCAGAGACCTCGGATGGTGCCCAGCCATAGGTCGCCCTGCGGCGAGCGGTGGATGCTGAAGATGGAGTTGTCGCGCAGGCCGTGACCGTCACCGACGGCGTAACTGCCAACGATGCGGCGCGTGTTGATGTCGATGACTTTCAGGCCATAGCTGAACGTGCCCACCCAGAGACGGTCGCCGTCGATACAGAGACCGTGGACGTTGGGGAAATCAGCGCTGGCCTCGAGAAAGTCAAAAGTGCGGGTTGCCGGGTTGAAGATGTTCAGACCGCCGTCCTCGGTGCCGATCCACACCTGTCCGTGGTCGTCCTGCACCATCTCGCGGACGTGCCGTCCATGCAGCGTCGTGCTCAGTCCTGCCTGTGGGATAAAGCGCTCGAAGGCTGACAGCTGTCGGGGCAGATAGGCCGCACCGGCAAAGTAGCTGCCGAGCCACATGCCGCCGTCGCGGTCGCGACAGAGGGAGTAGAGCGAGTTGTCGGCCAGTGAGAAGGGATTCGACGGCTCGTGGGCATAGTGGGACAACTGCTGGCTGGGCATGTTGTAGACGTAGAGTCCCTGCTCAGTGGCAACCCACACCTGCTGTTCGCTGAGGGCGATGTCGCGGACGAATACGGGCTTGCCGCCCTCGGTGGTGACGATGGGCGTAACCTCGGCTTGAACCAGGTCAAGCATGGAGAGTCCATGGCGGTCGGTGCCCACCATGAAGCGGTCGGGCTGATACTCCACGACGGCCGAGACGATGTCGCCCCGGAAGGGCTCGCGGCCCTGGCTGTCGAGCAGCGGGTGGAGCGAGTGCAGGTGGTCGGTTGAATAGTACAGGCCGCCACCAAAGAAGCCAATCCAGAGGCGTCCGCCCGTGTCGACGGTCAGTCCGGCAATATTGGGATGCTCGCGGAGTGGATAATTCGTCAGAGTATTGCGGTCGGTATCGTAGCAGAAGAGTCCCTGCTCGTTGCTGGCGATATAGACGTTGTGGCCGTCGCCATGGATGACCGTCACGTTGTTGGTCACGCCAAGACCATCGGCCGTGGTTTGGAGGAAGGGTCGGAAGGAGTCTGTGAGCGGCGTATAGATGGCCACACCCTCATCAGTGCCCACCCATAGACTGCCGTCGGGAGCCTCGTAGAGGGCGCTGATGAAGTCGCTGGGCAGTCCCTCCTGTCCGGCGTGGTGGCTATAGGCATGCATGGAGGTGCCGTCATAGCGGTTAAGTCCCGCCTTGGTGCCCATCCAGATGAATCCCGTCTGGTCCTGCAGCAAGGTGAAGACGGTGGTCTGCGAGAGGCCGTCCTTCACGCCAATGTGGCGGAAGCGATAGTTTTCGGGCGCTGCCGTTACCATTTGGCTGACCGTCCAAACGCAGAGCAAGGTGACGACCAACCGGCTTGTAAGTCTAATAAACATAAGTCGTATCTTTGCGGCTATAGTTGACAATTCAACCGCAAAGATACGACAAATTATCGGCATGACCAAATTTCCTTGTGCTTATTTCAGACCAGTCCGAATCACCGGTTGAAACGAAGCGGTACTTCTCTGGCAATGAAGCGGTACTTCTCTGACAATGAAGCGGTACTTCTCTGACAATGAAGCGGTACTTCTCTGGCAACGAAGCGGAACTTCTATTTTTTCGACGTCAGGAAGTCAGCAGTGCGGCGGGGGCTGTAGAGCTCCCAAAGTGAGGCGACGGTCCAGCCAGGGGCGAAGATGTCGTTATAGAAACCCTTGCCGTTGCGACCGTAGTCCCAATAAGTGTGCTGCACGACCTCGGGGTTGAAGCCCGGCACACCAATGCCGCAGAGGCGCTCGGGTGTGGGCAGCAACTGGTTGAGCGACGAGAAGATGACGTCATGTATCTGTTGCAGGCGCTGCTCACCTGTCTCCTTGGCAAGCCATTCGACGATGTGGGGCAGCTCGAAGACGAAGACGTCGATATGGTTGTTCTCCACGGATACATTGCTCCAGCCGCGGCTGCGGAAACCGAGGTCGCCGAGCATCTGTCCCTGAGCGAAGGGCACGTCCCAGAGGTAATACCACGACAGGGCGAAGTAGGCGGCCTGGCGGCAGAGGTCGACGTAGTGCTGGCGCTCCTGACCGCTGGTCATCATGGCCATATAGTAGGTGGCGGTGACGGCGCTGATGGCCGCCTCCTTGTCCTCGCAGTTGGCGTCGAGGGTAGACGAGAAATAGTCGCTCTTCGAGATGATATTCTCTTCCAGATAGCCGACCGTGCGGCGGGCGGCTTCGAGATAGCGTTTGTCCTTGAAATACTTGTAGCCCATGACGAGGGTCGACGTGGCCGAGGGCGTCGAACCGCCCGAGGCGTCGACGTCGGTGTTGTCGTCGCGGAACTTGCGGGCGTAGTGGCCGTCCGGCTTCAGCAGCTCCACCATGCGGTCGAGCAGGGTGCGCATCCTCTGTTCCCATTCCCTGTGCTTGCGGCCCTGCAGTTTCTCGTAGCGCAGATAGTGGAGCACGGCATAGACGGCCTCCGACTGCTGGCGGATGCTGTGCACGCAGTCGTCGTCGGCAGGAATGCCTTGGGCGATGTGCATGTCCTCCTTGAAGTAGCCGCGAGCGGTGAAACCATGCTCGAGCCACGAGGCAAAGATGTCCTGCCCCATGCGGACGAGTTCCTGGTCGCCAGTCTGTTCGCCGTATTCGAGGGCATTGAAGCCGTTGAGCAGCACGCGGCCGCAGAAGCCCAGCTGCACATGGTCGACGGGCACGCAGTCGTCGCAGCGCAGGCCGTGGCCGGAATGGAACTTGAGGGCATACTTGTCGACATAGCCGCGGCGGAAATAGTTAGCCAGCTGGGCCTTCATCTGCTCGGGCGAATAGAGGGGCACGATGGGCTCCGGTCGGAGCTGGTCCATGCAGTGCTGCCATGTCTGGCTGACAAACCGGCCGTAGTCTTGAGCCTGAGCCTTGCGGATGATCCAGCGGAGCGTGATGGTCTGTCCCTTGTCCAGACGGGCAAAGGCCTTGACGGGCGGGGTCAGCGTGAGCTTGCGGATGTAGCGCTTGGGCGTTTCGACGTAAGGATAGCCGAAGGTGAGCGTGGCCGTGCCCTGTTCATTGTCGAAGCCCACATAGCCGATGGTCGACGGGCCGCCAAGGATGACTTCGCCCTCCATATGGGTGGTCAGGGCGTCGCAGCCGGGCTGCTCAACGCTGCGCAGTACGCTGACAGTGCGACCCGACTGGAGGTCGATGACACCCGTGAGGGGCGACGAGAGGCGGTCGTCGCGCACATTCCAGCTCTTGCTGGTGTGGAACGACGGGGCCTCGCGGGGCGACCGCAGGTTCTTGTGATACCAGAATCCGGGCAGGTAGAAATCGGCGTCGCTGGTCTTGATGCCGGTGGGCATGGCTATACCGAGGTTGAAATAGACGCGCTCGGAAGCCTTCAGCGTGACGGTGAGCAGTTGCTGGCCGTCGGCCATGTCGTTCAGTTGCTGGCTGAGGGCGACGGGCAGGCCCTGCTGGCCTGGGCTGACGGTCATGGTGGTGGCGTCGTTGCCGGGTTGCTTCAGGCTGAGCTGATAGTTGAGGTCAGCGGCACTTGCGGCTGTGGCGGTGAGCATGACGATGCTCAGCGCGAGGGTTCGGAGGGTGTTCATATTTTTCCTGTTATTTGTTTTTGTCTCGTTATTTCGGCTTTCCAGTGGTCCGGGATTTTGAATCGGGATTAAAGCGCAATGATTTCACCGACGAGAAGTTCGACGGCGTTCTTCTGACAGACGGAACCGTTGTATTGGGAGTGGGTCCAGAGAAGCCAGACGGTGTTGGCGTCTTTTTGGAAAAGGGCTCCATAGTAGGCGCCCTCGCCGCGGGGAAGCGTTGAGAACGGGATGGTGCGATAAGAGAAGTTATGGCCGGTGTTGTCGCCGATGGTGATCTGCTCGCGGTTGGTTTGCCAGACGTCGCCGTTCTGTCCGAGATGACCCATGACGACGATTTCGCCGGTCGTGAGTTGCAGGCAATAGGGAGCGCATCCGCCACGGATGTTCTCGCAGACCCAGCGGCGCGAGTCGCTCACTTCGTCCCAGTCGGCCGAATCCCATTCGCCGTCGAGGGGTCGCCAGAGGATGGAGGGATTCTTGTCGCTGTTGATGCTCTCGATGGTGCAGAGGATGCCCTTGTTGCCCTGCATGACCACCTGGACGGGCATGCCGTCGCGCTTGCCTGGATTATAGCTGGCGCGGCGCTTGGCGGTCCAGGTCTCGCCGTTGTCAGTGGAGCGGGCGCAAACAATCTCCTGGAACATGTTGGAGCGCTGGGTGTCCCACCAATTGGCTTCACTCGAAACGAGCAATTCCAGTTCGCCGCCGGGCAGCTGGACGATCTGCGGCTCCCAGCAACGGCCGCGTAGCACGGTGATGGGGTCGCCCCATGTCTGGCCGCCATCCTTCGAAATCATGACGAAGACCTGGCAGTTCTGGTTGGTCTCTGGGTTGGCATTCGACGACCATGTCATGACAACCCATCCGTTCTGCAGGCGGATCATGTCGGCATTGGTGAAGCGGTTCCATCCGTTGGTGAGCCACGTCTTAGTCCTGTCGAGCATCTTCTCGGGAGCCGACCATGTGCGGCCGTTGTCGGTGGAGCGCTGCATATAGATGTTGAGCCAATGGTCGGTCGTGCCGCTGGTGCCGTCGCCGCCGTGATAGGTCAGCAGAAGCGTGTCAGCCGAAACGCGCAGCAGGCGCGGATATTCAGCCTGGATGTTGTCGGGGTTGAGCTGAACCGAGGTGGTCAACGCATTCCAGCGGATGCGGTGGGCGACGGGCTTCACCTCCTCGTCGACCACATAGGTGGAATAGTCGGTCATCGTGCGCACGGTTTTCTCTATCGTCTGCTCGTCGCCGTCGATGTCGGCCGTGACGCGCAGCTTATAGTCCGTGCCGGGCTGCAGACCGCTGGCCTCTACCGACTGATAGATGTGGTTGGCGGCGTCGACAGTGGTGGTGTTATAGCTTTTCATGCCGGCCTCGTCCTTGCCCAGCTGGAAGGTCATCGGGGGCTTGGAGCCCGTGTAGCCCGACAGGCGGAAACGAGCCTTGATGGTGTTTTTCGTGATGGTCCAGTCCTCAGAGTGCCATTCCAGTCCGTCGATGGTATTGGTCAGCTTGCCGGGGCCATAGAGGGTGGAGCCGTCCTTAGTGCGAAGATAGAAGCGAATGCTGTATTGCTTGTTGGGCAGCAGGCCCGTGCAGGTGGCTTCAAACGTGTTGTCGGCGGGCAATTGCGAGCCGAGGCTTTGGCGCTGCATGCTGGCATAGGTGCGGTTGACGCCACTGAAATTGTAACAGAAGCCATAGTCGACCACATCGGCAGCGGGCACGTTGAGGCCGCTGATTTCGAAGGTGGCCTCGTGGCTCAGCGTCTGAACCAGGTCGACAGAGAAGTTCACGACGCGCAGGATGTGGGTCTCGACGAAGGGCTCGCAGGCCTCGTCGCCGCTGACGACGACGCGCAGGTAGGTGTCCTGTTGGGGTGTCAGCTCGTATTCGCGGCTGTTGGCGCCGTCGATGTCTTTCCAGGTCTTGCCCTGGTCAGTCGACTGTTGCCACTGGATGGTGCCGTAGTTCTGCGAGTTCCACCCCAGTCGAAGCGTTGCGCGCAGTCCGCTCTTAGCGTAGTTGACGACGGTTGTTTGTGCCTGAGCATGGCAGAGCAAGAACAGGGACAGAAAGGCAATCAATAACTTCTTCATGGCAGGGAATCATTTTTTGACCGTGACTTTGCGGATGGCCTCGTGGCCGTCGCTATAGATGAAGCACACCACGTAGACGCCCTCAGCGAGCTGGCGGGCATAGTCGGTGGTGGCGCTGGTTTTCAGGATGAGGGTGCCCGCAACGGTGAAGATGCGGACCTGGCGCAGCCCGTCGGTAGTGAGGCTGCCAATGGCATCGGCGCCGGTGGCCGTGAAGTGGACGCTGACCTGACAGTGATGGCCGTCGCTGACCGTCAGGTAGTAGTCGCCGGGGCGGGTGATGACGAGCGTCTTCTCGGTGCTCAGGGTCTCACCGTCGGCGTTGGTCCAGAGATAGGAGTAAGAGCCGTCGCCGCCGTCGACGGTGACGTCGCTGCCAAGGGTAATGCCTTCGGCAGGCACCTCGACGCTGACCGTCTGAGCCACGGCCCGCAAGGGTGGATACTGTTCAAACGTGACGTCGATGACCGTCTGTGCGCTGGCGACGGCCGTGAGGCAGAGCGTCAGCAGGAGTGTGAGGACTCTTTTCATAGTTTTCTGTTGTAATGAAAAGTGATTATAGTGGTCGAAGGGCGGTGCTGTTTTGCCTTTGCTGTATATCGGTGCTATACAGATATCGGCGCACAGCACCGCCCTGCTGTTAGTTGTCAGGAAAGATATTACTTCACGATGACTTTCTTCACCGTGCCGTCGGTCATCTTCACGATGTTGACACCCTTCTGGGCCGTGGCCACATGCTTGCCGTCGAGGGTGTAGATGCCCTGCTGGACAGCAGCCTCGCTGACGGAGTTGATGCTGTTGAACAGGCCAGAGCCGATGACAAAGTCTTGACCCTTAGCAAACACTGAGCCGCGCTGGGCAGCGTTGACGGTTTGCACGCCCCACTCGAAGGTGCCGTCGGGCAGCGTCACGTTGACTTCGGTGTTCATGTAGGCATTACCCTCGCGGAGCACCTTGCGCACACCGTCCTTGTCGCCACCGATGAATGAGGTGGAGGCATTGTAGATGATGCCGGTCGACTTCTCCTTCAGGTAGTATTCATAGGTGACATTCTTCATCGAGCTGGCAGCGGGAGTCCACGTCAGCTTCACCTGATAGTCGTTGACCTGAGCTGTGGGGGCCGTGGGGGCATCGGGACGTGAAGCCACCTCCCAAGGATTGCGGGTGAAGGCCATCGAGCGGCCGCTGGGGAAGGTCGTGCCGTCGAAGTAGCTGTTATCGCCGTGGTAGCCGGTGAAAGTGTAGTTCAGGGCGCCCTCAACACCATAGTCGAGGAAGAAGATGCCCTGCTCCGACGAACCGGGGATGCGCTGATAGCTGATGAGACCTGCAGCCGAGCCGGGGAGGAACCAGCCGGCCTGAGTGGCGTTGCCGCCGTCGAGCATGCCGGGGCACCAGCCGGGATAGAACAGGTCATAGTAGCCGTCGCCATTGTAGTCGATGGCACGCACGCCGACATTGTTCGAGCAGAGGGGACGGATGTCCTTGCCGCGGGCCACAAAGGTTTGGTCGTCGGTGTACTGCACGTCGTTGCCCTCAGCGGTCTTGGTGATCTTGCCGCGGAGCAGCTGTCCGAAGTAGTCCCAGCCGTCGACAGCATCGTCAGGCGACTCGCCGGTGACAAAGATATCTGCCACGCCGTCGTTGTTGAAGTCGACCACAGCGAAGTTGCCGTTGCCAAACTGATGCGACAGACCGTCGGCCAGACCGAGATCGTAGAAGGCGACCACGTCCTCAGGATCTGTCTCAGCACCGAGGTTCATGAAGCAGACGAAGGTGCGGCGCACCATATTGCCCTTCGATGTGTAGGCACCTATGCCGCTCTCGTTGTCGATGTTGCCCTGGAACATGAATTCGGGATAGCCGTCGTTGTTCAGGTCGAAAGCCTTGACGGTGCAGAGAGCCAGTTCGTAGTTCTCCTCGCCGTCGCCGATGAGGTCGGTGGCGCGGGTGGTGAAGGTGCCGTCGCCGTTGTTGATCAGTACGGCGGCATTGGCCAGACGGTGGCTGTAGACATTGCTCCAGCCGATGGTGACGACGTCGACCAGACCATCCTGGTTGAAGTCAGCCACGTCGGCAGCCTTCGGGAACCACTCCAGTTCGTTGCCGTCGGTGTCGAGCACGGCGTAGCGGGAATCCTTGGTGAAGTTGCCCTTACCGTCGTTCAGGTAGACACCCGTGTAGTCATAGGTCTCACCGGCCAAGTAGAGGTCAACATTGCCGTCGCCATTGAAGTCGGCGGGAATGATGTGGCCACGAATACCGATGAGCATGTCGGGAGTCGAGAGAGCCTTCTTGTCGTAGCCAGAGCCGTTCCATGTGAACATCCAGGCCTTGCGGTCTACTTCGTACTCATTGCCATCGGCATCCAGCAGAACGGTCTTGCCGGCAGCGTCCCAGTTGGGCTGACCGGAGACAAAGAGTTCCTTCAGACCATCGTTGTTGACATCGATTTCAACGCCGCCTGCATAGTCGTTGGCGAGCGTCTCGTCGACCGAACTGAGGGTCACGGTTTGTGCGCTGGCGCCCAGAGTGAGAGCGGCAGCAGCCATGAGTGTAAATAATCTTTTCATAATCGTTAAAATTTGGTTGTTTATAATAAGGAAATAGGTTTAGTAGGTTCGGTTCGGTAGGTTCGGTAGGTTCGGTAGGTTTTTTGTAGGTTCGGTAGGTTTTTTGTAGGTTCGGTAGGTTTTTTGTAGGTTCGGTAGGTTATTACCTACTTCACCTACTTCACCTACTTCACCTACTTACACCTACTCACACCTACCTTCACCTTCCTGACTTTACTCGAATCGTGGTTCCGTCCAGCCCTTCTGAGCCTTGGCTACGGCCGTGGCCCAGCCGTCCTCGGCCAGTTCAATCGGGCTGACGAGCATCGGTTTGCGGGCGAAACCGCTCTTCATCTGACTGTTGCCGGCTTCGGTGGCATTGTAGGCCACGAAGATATGAGTCTGCTCGGAGTTCAGGAAAACGCGCATGGGATTTTCGGGGCTGAGCATTTCCTGACCGCCCTCGATGAGCAGTTCGCCGCGGCTGCCTTCGGCCACGCTCTGGCCGCTCTTGTCGAGGAAGGGTCCGGTGATGTTGCCGCCGCGTGCATAACGGATTTCTGTGCCGTTGGTGCCCTCTACGGTGAACAGCAGGTAGACATCGGTGGCCGAGCGGCGATAGACGGCCACGTCGCTGATGCCCTGAGCGGCAATCTTGGTGGCGGTGCCGTTGAGTCGCACATTGGCCGAGTTGGCATTGGCGCCCTGGATGGTCAGTCGCTGCATGTAGACGCCGTCGTCAGCCGTGTAGCACAGGTAGTAGTTCGTCGAGACGACGATGAAGAATGGGTCGCGGATGGTCTGCGAGCCGATGCTCTCAGCCGTGATCAGTTCGCCCTTGTCGGTGTAGGGGCCCTGGCCGCTCGTGGCAAAGGCATAGCCGACGGCCTTGGCATCGTCGAAGGTATAGAACATCCAGTAGTTGATGCGCAGCGTGCGGGCATAGTCGACCGAGAGCGAGCTGATGCGGCCCTGTGCCCATGCGGGGCGCCCGTCAGCCGTGAAGCTGTCGTTGGCGCGTTGCCAGTTCATCAGGTTGTTCGATGTCAGGGTGGGGCAGATGCTCGTGAGTCCCGAAGTCCACTGCGTCTCGGCAGAGATGGCCACGTACATGCTGGCGCCCTTGACCACGGTGCCCGCCTCGAGCGAAGGCTCCCAAACGGGGTTGCGGAAGCTGGTGTTCTCAGGGTTTTGGCTGCCCTGCCAGACAATCGAGTCGACGCCGTCGCCGTCCATGTCGGTGCAGCTTGAGAAGCCTGCGGGCATCATGGCGCCCACACAAGCCGCGGCTGCTATGAATTTAATGATTGCTTTCATATTTATCTAATATCTAATATCTCTTATCTCTTATCTCAAATCAGTATCCTGTGTTCTGAGTCAGGCCGGGCCAGAGGTTGATTTCATGGTTGGGGATAATCCAGAGGTGGTTCTGACCGACGGTGAAGTTCAGGAAGTCGGGGTCACGGTCAGCCAGTTCGTTCACCTTGGCCTGGTCGTGCAGATCGCCCCAGCGGTCGAGATCGAACCAGCGGGTGCACTCGCCGCAGAGCTCCACGAGGCGTTCGTGCTTGATCTGTTCGAGCAGTGTGTCGTAGTTCTGGAAAGCCGATGCGTTGAGGTCGGCCATGTTGGCACGGCGGCGCACCTTGTTGATATATTCGACAGCCTTAGCGCGGTCCTCGTCCAGTTCGTTGAGCACCTCGGCATACATCAGGTAGACGTCGGCCAGGCGCAGCACACGCAGGTTGGCGCCGCTGGAGTAGTCTTCATTGGCATTGTCGGTCTCCACGCTGGTGTACTTTTTCCAATAGCACTTGTGGGGGAATTCCATGCCGGCGAAGCCTTCCGACGCGCACCACTCGGGCCATGTCTTGCCGTAGTAGTTGGCAGTGGCCGTCTGGGGTTCGGCGGGGTCGTAGTAGAACAGCGTGTGGAACTTACGCATGTCAATGTTGCCGTCCTTGTCGCGCTCCTTCGAGAATTCGTCGAGAAGCCAGTCGCGCGACGAACCGTCGTTCCACGCACCCTCGCCTGAACTGATGTAGATGCCCAGGAACTTGGGGCGCTGGTTGCCCACTTCCTTACCATTGATGAGTCCGTCCTTGAAATTCACTTCGAAGAGCGACTCAGCATTGTTCTCGTTGGCCTCGGTGAAATTGTCCATCCAGTTGTCCATCAGGCGATAGATGCCCAAGGCCTCGATGTCCTCGATATTTTTCTTGGCGGCCTGCCAGTAGGCGCGGGCCTCAGTGGGATTCTGGTTGGCCGAGTCCCACGGGCGGTGGCACTTCATGCCAGCCAGCTGCATGTTCATGCGGGCCATCATGCCGAGGGCACCACCCTTGGTGACGCGTCCCTTCTCGTTGGCCGGCCATGTGGTGGGCAGCAGCTCAGAGGCGCGGGTGAAATCTTCGAGGGCCTGCTTGTAGAGGTCCTCCTGCGTGCCGATGGGCCCATTCTCGGTCGAGCTGGTCTGCACGGGGCCCTTGCCGTAGATGCCGGCCACGGCCCAGTGGGCCACGCCGCGGATGAAGTAGCCCTGACCAAGAATCTGGTCGGCCTCCTCCTTCGAGAAGAGCGAGTAGCCCTTCGAGTTCATGTTGTCAATGACCTGATTGACGTAGTAAAGGCTGTTATACATGGCCTGCCAGGGCAGGTTCAGTCCCTCGTTGCTCTCATAGTTGTAGGCCGAGATGACGAAGTTGGCGTCAGCCTGGAATTCCGAGTTGGGGCTCTCGCTCCATCCCTCGTCGCCGCGCAGAATCATGAGCACTTGGAACCAGCGGCTGAAGTAGCCCGGACGGCGCCAGGTGGAATAAGCTGCCGAGAGGCCCTGGTCGAACTGCTCGCTGGTCTCCCAGAACGTGTCGGCGGTTTCCTGGAATGGGTTCGACAGCCCCAGCCAGTCATCGCTGCATGAGGTGAGCAGGGAGCTCATCGCGGTGATACCGCAACACACGAGACCAGTGGCGATGATATGTTTGAAGGTTTTCTTATTCATAGTCTTATCGTGATTGTTTGATTTATTTCTCATGTCTCATTCTCAGAACGTCACCTGCAGGCCGAGGTTAAACTGGCGGGTCGATGGATACTGGCCCCAGTCGATGCCCTGATAGTAGACGTCGCCGCAGATGATGTCGGGATCGTAGCCCTTATAGGAGGTGAGGGTCAGCAGGTTGGTGGCGCTGGCATAGATGCGCACCTTCTGCATATAGGCCTTGCGGGTGAGGGCCGTTGGCAGGGTGTAGCCCAACTGGATGTTCTTCAGGCGGAAGAAGGAGCCGCTCTCAAGGAAGCGGTCGCTGGCCTTGTTGTTGTCGGTCGAGTTGGCATACATGCGCGGATACTCGGTCGAGGGATTGTCCCATGTCCAGGGCGTCACGTCGGCCGGAATGTTGTCCACGTTGAAGTTGAGCGTGTTCTTGCGCACCTCGTTCAGGATTTTGTTGCCGAAGCGGCCGGCCCAGAACATATTGAAGTCGAAGTCGCGGAACTGCACGCTGGCGTTGAAGCCGAGCTCGAACTTGGGCAGCGGGCTGCCGCACCAGTCTTTGTCGGTATCGTCAATCTGACCGTCGCCGTTGACGTCGATGTAGCGCACGTCACCGGGCTGGGCGTTGGGCTGAATCACCTTCACCTGACCGTCGACGACGGTGGTGTATTCCATGATTTCGTCCATCGACTGGAAGATTCCGTCGTACTTCAGCAGATAGAAGTCGGAGATAGAGCGGCCCACCTCAGTGCGGGTGTACCCGTTCTGCACATAGGCATCGCCCATGCGGAGCACCTTGTTGCGCACGGTCGAGAGGTTGGCGCTGAGGCTGAAGTTCAGGTCCTTCGACACCTGGTTGCGATAGCCCAGCATGAACTCTATGCCTCGGTTGCGCATCTCGCCGTAGTTGGTCCAGAGGGTCGAGATGCCCGTGGCCCACGACTGCGGCACATTGAGCAGCAGGTCGGTCGACTTGGCGTTGAACCATTCGAACGAACCGAACAGATGACCGCCCAGCAGGCTGAAGTCGAGACCGATGTTGGTTGTCGTCTTCGTCTCCCAACCCAGGTCGACGTTCACCTTCGACGACTGCGTGGCACCGTAGTGGATATTCTCGTTGCCCGAGGGACCGAAGACGGCGAAGTAGCCCTCATAGGGACCCGAGTGGTCGATGGTGGGGATATAGCTGTAGTTGCCCAGCGACTGCATGTCGCCCACCTTACCCCACGAGGCGCGGAGCTTCAGGTTGTCGACGACGTCCTTCACGGGCTCCCAGAACTTTTCTTCCGACACGCGCCAGCCGAGCGAGAACGAGGGGAAGTAGCCGCGGCGATGGTTGGGACCGAACTTCGACGAGCCGTCGCTTCGGAAGTTGAACTGAGCCAGATAACGACCTTCATAGTTCCAGTCGACGCGGCCGATATACGACAGCTGGCGACGGCGCTCAGGCTTGCCGGTCATGTTGTTCTGCTGACCGACGAGGCTGATTTCATAGAGCCCTGGCACCTGCTGGTTGTAGCCCTGAGCCTCGAGCCAATGCCAGTTCACCTCCTCAGCCGTATGGCCGATCATGGCCGTCAGGTTGTGGCCACCGAAAGAGTTCTGATAGGTCAGCGTGTTGTCGACGATGACCGTAGCGCGCTGGTCGCGGTTGTCGGTCACGATGTCGTCGTAGCGCTGCTCGGCTGATCCCATGCGGATGGTGTAGGCCAGATAGTTATATTTGTGGCGGCCCCACCAGGCATCCACACCGACGTTGAACTTATAGGTCAGGTGCAGCGGCAGCGACAGCTCGGCGAAGAAGTTGCCGATGATGCGGTCGTTCACGCCGACATTGTGTTCACGGCGCTGATTGCCTACGGGGTTCGACGTGTAGGTGGGGAACTGCTGCGAGCCGTAGCCGAAGCCCGGGTCGCCCTTGTGCTTGGCGGGCTCGTCGGGATCCATGACGGGGATGACCGTCGGCATCGTGATGGCACCCATGAACGAGCCGGCGATGGTCTCCTGCGACTTCGTGTGCTGCATCGTGATGTTCTCGCCCAGCTTCAGGATACCGTAGGTGGCATCGGTGTTGATGCGGGCCGTGAAGCGCTTATACTCAGGGCTCTCGAAGACACCCGTCTGGCTCATGTAGCCGGCGCCGATGGCCATGTTGACATTGTCTGAGCCCTGGCGGTACATCATGTTATAGTCCTGCGTGAAACCGGTCTGATACGTAGCCTTCTGCCAGTCGGTGTTCGGAATCAGCAGTCCCTCGTGGTCGCGTGCCCAGTCGTAGGCCGGCCATTCCGTATTTGCATTAAGGTACGCCTGTTCATTATAATACATGAAGTCGGCCGTGCCCATCATGTCGAGCTTCTTGGGCATCTCGGCGATACTCCATGTGCCGGTCACCTCGAACGACGGCTCGCCCTTCTTGCCCTTCTTCGTCGTGATCAGGATCACGCCGTTGGCGCCACGGGCACCGTAGATGGCTGCGGCCGAAGCATCCTTCAGCACCTGCATCGACTCAATCTCGTTGGGGTTCAGGTGGTTCACGTCGTTCACAATCATGCCGTCGAGCACGTAGAGCGGGCCCACGGTGTTGAACGAGCCCACGCCGCGGATCTGCACTTTGCTCATCGCGCCCGGCTCGCTTGTCGTGTTCACCTGAATGCCCGGCACCTGGCCTTGCAGCATTTCGTAGATGTTAGTGGCAGCCGTCTTCTTGGCCTCCTCCATGTCCACGACGGCCACAGCACCCGTCAGGTCAGACTTCTTCTGCACACCATAGCCGATGACCACGATGTCCTCCAGCGTGTTCACGTCCTGGCTCATCTTCACGTCAATCGTGCGGCGCCCGTTGACGTTGACGACGACGTTCTCGTAGCCCACGTAGCTGAACTGCAGGCGTGCGTCGGCGGCGGCCTGCACGTCGTACTTGCCGTCGAAATCAGTCACAGCCATGCCCTTGCCGTCGAGCGTCTTCACGGTGACGCCGATCAGGGGCTCGCCGCTCTGCGCATCAGTCACCGAGCCCTTCACGCTTTGGGCCGCCACAGTGAGCGGCAGCGCAAGCAGCGTCAGCAGCAATACGACGGACTTCAATGTTACTCTTTTTTGTTTCATCACTGCGTTTGTTGGTTAGTTTTAGGAATTGTATATTCTTTTGTTAGTAATTTCGGATGCAAAGTTACGGCTTTTCTCCCACACCCACTGCCACAATCGGGTCAAAGTGATAGAACAATCGGGTCAATTTTTGTGGACCAAAGTTCAAAATAACGCGGTTTCATCGGAAACCAAACTATGTGTGGTGATAAGTTCCATATTGGAACTTCCTGACATGGACAATTACGGGTGGGAAAACTATATCAAAAGATTACGACTACGAATTCGCTTTGTTCGCGTAATTCATAGTCGTAAAAATTCGTAAAAGTTGCGAAATTCGTAGTAGTAGCTTAATCCACGAGGCGCTGGCAGCTGTTCAGCAGTGGGGCCTTGCCGTCGGCGATGAGCTTAAGGATGAGCTCGCCGAAGAGCGTGTTCTGCCAGGCAAACCAGGGGCGGGTGTAGTCGTTGGCGTCGTCCTTGTTGAACGACTCGTGAATGAAGCCCGTCCCGGCGTCGGTCGACATGAGCATCTCGATGCAATGCTTGATCTCGGCGTCGTCCCGGCTGGTGAAGGCCAGCATCATGATCGACATGGGCCAAGGCATGTCGTAGCCCACGTGAGGCCCGCCGATGCCCTCACCGGCCTTGCCGCGGAAGAACGAGGGGTTGTCCTCCGACCAGACGAAGCGGCGCGTGTTCTGGTAGACGGGGTCGTTCAGGGGCACGTCGCCCAGATAGCCCATGCCGAGCAGCGAGGGCACGTTGGCGTCGTCCATGAGCAGCTGCGAGCCGAAGCCGTCGACTTCGAAGGCATAAATCTTGCCATACTTCGGATGGTTGACAATGGCATACTGCTTCAAGGCTTGCTCCACCTCGTCGGCCAGCTGCATGCACTGCAGGGCGCGGTCGGCATCCTGATTGACGGTGGTCAGAATCTCGGCAGCCTTGCGCAAAGCCGTGACAGCCATGAAGTTAGAGGGCACGAGAAAGGGGAACACCGTGGCGTCGTCGGAGGGACGGAACACCGAGGCGATGAGCCCCACGGGGTTGACGGGATGGCCCATGCCGCCCCAGCCGACGGTGTCGAACTGGCGGTCGGTGGTGCGACGGAAGGAGTAGGGGCCCAGGTTGCCGTCCTTGCGCTGCTGTTCGCGGAAGGTCTGGAGGATATTGTCGACGGCCTCGGTCCAGACCTGACCGAAGACGGTCGTGTCGCCCGTCTCCTTCCAGTAGGCGTAGGCCAGCCGGACAGGGTAGCACTCCGAGTCGATCTCATACTTACGCTCGTGCAGACCGGGCTTCATCTGCGTGTGGTCGCTCTGCCATTCGCCCGTCTGGTCAGGACTGTCGTAGAAGGCATTGGCATAGGGGTCGAGGTTGATCGACTTCAGCTGGCGCAGGATGACGCCGCGGATGAGGCGGGCCAGCGCCGGGTCGTCGTTGCAGAACTGCACGTAGGGCCACACCTGGGCACCCGAGTCGCGCAGCCACATGGCGGCGATGTCGCCCGTGTAGACAAACGTGTCGTCGTCGCCGTTCTCCAGCTGGCGGTAGTGCACGGTGGTCTCCAGCGTGTTGGGGAAGCAGTTCTCGAACATCCAGGCCAGATAGGGGTTGTCCTTGAGGATCTGCTTCACCTCCTCAATCTTCTGGTCAATCACTTCCGAGCGGAACAGCCGCTCCTCCACCGGCGGTCGCTTGCTGGTGCCGACGTGGATGGTCGTGTCGGCCGTCATTTGGATGTACTCGGCACCGAAGGCCTTCACGGCCTCGGTCTCGGTCTCGGTTGTCTGTTCGGTGGTTTTCGTACCGCAGGCCGTCAGTGCGGCCAGCGCGGCCATCAGAATCATTTTCTTCATTGCACTCTCTTTTTTGTGTATGGTTAATGGTTGTTATAGTTGTTTACCTAAAAGAAAATCAGCAACTCGGCCAATTCCTCGGCAAAGTTACTGATTTTCTTTGAGATGACAAAATTTATTTCTGTCAAGTTTACGTCTTCGTCACAGAACGGCGGTCGTTTATGATGTCGCTGAAGTTGTTCAGGGCCCAGCCCACAAGGTCATGGAGGTGGGGCAGCAGCGAGCGCGAGCGGTCGGTGAGCTCGTATTCCACGCGTGGCGGCACCTCGGCGTAGGCCTGTCGGCGAACCATGCCGTCGGCCTCGAGGTCGCGCAGGGTCTGGGTGAGCATCTTCTGTGAAATGTCGGGGACGGCGGCCTCGATGGCCTTGAAGCGCATGGGCTTTCTGGCATTGTCGAGGGTGAGCATCACGAGCACCGACCATTTATTGACTATCCGTGCAATGATGTTTCGTACAGGACACTCCGGGAATATCGGGTCTGTTACTTGATTCTTCGTCATAGATATTTGCATTACGGAGAGCGGAAGCAAATTGGCTTTCCCCTTCGGGACGCCGAGCTAAACCTTCTTCACTTTTCACTCTTCACTTTTCACTTCAATGATGTTAAACCTCCCAGGCTTACGGGGTTTCTCTTTCGGGTAGTCGCCTTTACAATAGCCTAACAGCACAAAGCTGCGGGCCACGTAGCCGAGGGGGACACCCCACTGCTGCATCAACTGGTGCCCATAGTCGCTGTCGAAGGTCTCCTCGGCGCGGGCAATGATGCAGCTGCTGATGCCGAGTTCGGTGGCTGCCAGCACCATGTTCTCGGCACAGCAGAAGGCATCGGGGATGCTGTAGAGGAAATTGCCCTGGGCAAAGATGACGCAGACCGTGGGCGCACCGTAGAAGCCGCTCTTGATGGTGGGGTCGTCGATGATGCTGGGCTGCTCCTTGGACACGAAAATGCCGGTGAGGCGAGAGCGGTCGAGCTTGCCCAGATTCATTTTTCCGACAGCCTCGGTGAGCTTCGGGTCGCGCAGGGCGACAATCATGCTGCGCTGGCCGCCGCCTGCATTGGGGGCATAGAGGCCAGCCTCGATGATTCGCTCCAGTTCTTCCCTGGGCACCTGCCGCTCCTCGTACTTGCGGATGGAACGGCGGTAGCGGATAAGTTCAAACAGGTTCATATTCCAAGTTCCAGATTTCAAGTTTCAGGTTAGCATCTAGGATTAATTACATATCGTAGCCGGGATCCTTGGCCAGCTTGCCGATGTTGGGACGGATTTCCTTGTCGAACACTTCGTCCTTCCACTTGTCGGCTGGGATTTCTGTGTAACTGATGGAGATATACTCCTCGGTGGCCTTCAGATGCTTCTCGGCCAACTGGGTCAGCTCGGCTACAAAGGCTTTCATTTCATTCTCGGTGAGGTGCTTAGGATAGCACTTGATGTTGATGTGTGGCATAATGCTGTTGTTTTATGAGTTAAAGGGGTGTTATCTTGAAGAGAGCACAGGCATGTGGGGCAAGTGTATGTTGGAACTTCCGGCCTTTGTAGGTGCCCATCTCCTTGCCTGTCCAGAGGTCGGTGATGCAGCATTTCTGATTGGCGGGGAAGCCGATTTGGCTCAGGTCGAGGGTGATGGTGGCAGGTGTGATGCTTTGCTCGTCCTGTGTGGCATCGTGGTCGAATACCATAAACTCGATGCTCGACTTGGCTCCGCCTGCAATGCCTTCGTCGTCGATGCCTGCAAGAGCCGTGAAGCGAACGGCACCCTCGGGCAGATCATAGACGATGACCGAGTTGGCGTGGGTGGCGATGCCCTTCTCGTATTGCTGTCCTGCAATTCGAAGGGGTTTGCCATAGAGATTCGTGTTCTTGTGGATGCGTCCCCAACCGGCCTCGCCCTTGGTGTAGTCGAGGGTGGTCAGGTCGATGGTCTGTCCGTCCTTCAGGTGGATGGTGGGGTTCACCCAGTCTGCATGGTCGTAGTTGTAGCCATCGCCGCCGTCGGTAACAACCAATGCCAGTTGCCTGGCTCGCTTCGGCAAGGCGACATCCACGTTGCAACTGTAGCCCGGGGTGACGTATGAGATGGTGCCCGAACGATAGAGGGCCGTGCGTGTGTTGGCGTACTCCTTGGAGACGGGGTAGAACATGGCCACATACTTCTCCCCCGTCTCGGGATCGTCTGCCGTCCAGACGATGCGGTTGTCCTCGTTGCTCAGTTCGCGGTTGTTCGTCGAATAGTGATGCATACGCAGCACCTCACGGTTGGTCAGCAGTGAGTTAGTAAACTCATCGTTCTGCGGCAGGTCGCCCCCAAACATCAGCGGACTCTTGAATATACTCCAGAGGGTCATCATCGTGTATTGCTCGTCGCGGGTGAACTTCGTCCAGCGCTCGTCGCCACGCTCTCCCCGAATGGATATCTTTCCCAACGGCAACATGTCAGCGTCCGGCCATGTACCTGGGGCGATGTACGGTGCCCACTTCGCACATACCTTGAACTGGTATTGCAGCATGTCCCAGTTGTCCCAGAAGTCGTCCACCGTGCGCCACATGTTGGCATGTTCCCGTACGTGGCTCGCCTTGCTGATGTGGGTCTCGCCAGGCGACAGGGAGAGCACGATGGGCCGTCCAGTGAGGTCGATGGCACGGCGTATCATCTCTATCTCGCCCGTATGGTAAGGGTTGCTCAGGTCGTCAATCTTCACGAAGTCTACGCCCCACTGGGCATACATCTCGAAGCAGGAGTTGTAGTATTCCTGCGCCCCACGTCTGGTGCAATCGGCCTTATAGTTATCATAGAGCCACGTGCAGGCCGAGTCGTTGTTGCAAATCTGGTCGCAGGTGATGCCGTCGGTGCCCTTTACGGGCAGTTTCCGTTTGGCGGCCAGTATGGGCAGACCGCGCATCAGGTGGATGCCGAACTTCAGGCCCTTGCTGTGTACGTAGTCGGCCAGATGCTTGAAGCCCGTGCCATCGGCAGCACTGGGGAAGCGGTTGACGGCTGGCGTGTAGCGCCCCCACTCGTCCAGAGTGTATTGTGCGTCTGTCTGGTTGTAGCCGCCGGCCTTGTCGTTGCTCACGTACCAGCGAATATCCACGACGATGTATTCCCACCCGTAGTCTTTCAGGTGCTCTGCCATATAGTCGGCATTGGCCTTCACCTCCGATTCCACGACGGTGGGGCCGTAGCAGTCCCATGAGTTCCAACCCATAGGCGGCGTTTGTGCCCACTGCTTGAATGGCTGTGCGTGTACTGACGCCGATGTGAGCAACAATGTTGCACATAGCACAAGAGGAAGTTTCGTGTTCATGGGACCTGTCCTGTATTTGTTTTTTATCAATTCTTCAAGCCTCACCCCCAACCCCTCTCCCGTGGGAGAGGGGGGGTGGCTGGCGCAATGTCACTTGTGCCAGCACTGCGGGTCTGGTGCATAGAAATTCTTGGTATATCCGTAGGCGACGGCGGGACAGCCGCGACAGAATCGGAGCAGTTCGCACTGGCGGCACTTCTCGAAGCGTTCGTGCTGACGGTAGCGCTCCATTTTCGGGCCGTGGAAGACGTCGTACATGTCCTCGTCGACCGTGCCCACATAGCTCTCAAAACGGCGACAGGCCATCAAGCGGCCTTCGGCAGAGATCGTGAAGTGGCAGTTGCCACAGTTGCAGCCGTCGTAGATGGTGTCCTCGTCGAGTCCCTCGGGAATCCTGAAGAGTCCCTTCTCGTAGAGGAAGAGCGTCCAGAGGTGATCCTTCAGGTTAAACGTCGTCTCGGAGTCCTTGTACTGCTCGAACTTCGCCCAACACTCCTCCAGGAACTGACGATAGCGCAACGGCTCCACGTGCCATGTTTCCATGTGAGCCTTGTCCTCGCTCGTGGGACAATAGCGGCCAAAGGCGAAGATGTCGGCCTTGTGCTCTACGATGACATCAACCAACTGCGGAATCTCGTCGATGTTCGCTGCCGAGATGGTTGACATGACGGCACAGTGCATCCCGCTCTTGCGAATGGTCCCGATGGCCCGCAGCGTGGCATCGAAGGAGCCGGGCTTGCGGAAGCGGTCGTGCGTCTCGCGCAGTCCGTCGAGGCTCAGCTGATACTTTCGGCATCCCAGTGACTTCATCCGCCGGCACACCTCGTCCGTCAGATGGAACGGATTGCCCATCAGCGTGAAAGGGATACCGCGGGAGTGAACCAGTTCCAGGAAATCCCAGAACCGCGAGTGCAGAATGGGATCGCCACCTGTGATATAAAGATAAGGTGTGCGCTGCATCCGCTCTGCCATGCGCAGGACGTTAGCAAGCACCGCCATCAGCTGCTCCCACGGCATCTCGACGAGCTTCGGATGTCCGTTGGAGAAGATGTAGCAGTGCTTGCAACGCTGGTCGCACTCGTCAGTGATGTGCCACTGGAATGCAAAGTAGTCCATTGCTTCGCTTATTTCTCGCCAGCACCACAGGCTGTACCACAGGCAGCGGGCTTCTCCTCAGCGGGTTTGTCACCTGCACCGCAAGCACTTCCGCAGGCAGCGGGTTTCTCCTCTGCGGGCTTGTCACCGGCACCACATGCTGCACCACAAGCAGCAGGTTTCTCACTCTGTTTCATCATTCCCTGTGCGCTGTGCGCGAAGTTTAAATCCATTCTTTTCATTGTTGTTTTCGTTTTTAGGGTTTTACACGTTGCAAATTTACAAAAAAAGCTTTAAACCGCAAAGTAACCACCTAATAATTTCGTAACTTCCGTTTGGTAACCGTTGTTGTCGCTCAACGACTTACGACCGCCGTGGTTATGTTTTTTTAGGTTTTTGTGTCATCCTCCGGCTGTACTGACGTTTAGGGGCGGTTATATCGGGGGTATACAACGTGTATAGTCCGGGAAGACAATATGTACACCCGGACTATACAAATAATGATGCGGAAAAGCTTATTCTACTTGACGAAGACCTTGCGGGCGCGGCCCTGCGGGCTGACCATGATGTTGACGCCCGGGGCGGGACGGTCGAGACGCTGGCCGCTGAGGCTGTAGACGGATTGGACATTGAACGTTGTTGCGCGGATGTCGCGGATGGCGTCGGGCTCGGCGTTGCCGTAGATGCCGGACAGGCGCTCGTTGACCTGGCGGACGCGGCTCTCGGTCAGCTTCAGCAGCTCGCGGTCGTAGGTGTAGAGGCCGTTGACCTCGGTCTCGACGTCGGTCGTCTGGGTGTAGACGGCAGCGCAGAAGGCGGCGCGCTGGCCGTCGTTAGCCTGGGCGTCTTGGGCCATGGCGATGACGGCCTCGACATTTTCGACGTAGGCATTGGTCAGCTGTCCGATGTTCTGATAGTTCACGTAGGTGGTGGCGTCGCGGTCGTACCAGCGGTGGCCGTCGATGTTGCGGCCCAATCCGCCGAACTCACCGAGGACGACGGGCAGCTCCGCGTTGTAGAGGTAGATGTGGGGCGGCTGGTCGTAGTCGTGCAGGTCGAGCATGTCGCCGCCGGCATTCTGGTAGTGGTTGCCGCCGCTGGCGGGATTGATGAGTCGGGTGGGGTCGAGCGTGCGGGTGTAGTCGACGATGCTCTTCGTGTTATACTGTCCCCAGCCTTCGTTGAAGGGCGTCCAGACGACGATGGCGGGCGACGAGTAGTGCTGGTTGATGATTTCGCGCCACTGCGAGGAGAAGGCATTCGAGACGGCCGTCGTCTGTGAGCCGCTGCGGGTGCTCCAGTCGCGCGGCGTCCAGCCCTCGTCGCTGCGTCCCAGTGCGGGCATGTCCTGCCAGACCATGAGGCCCAGCGAGTCGCAGAGGTAGTACCATCGCTGCGGCTCCACCTTCATGTGCTTGCGGATCATGTTGTAGCCCAGGGCCTTCGTCTGCTCCACGTCGAAGCGCAGGGCCTCGTCGGTGGGGGCGGTGTAGAGGCCGTCGGGCCAGTAGCCCTGATCGAGCAGACCGAAGTGGAAGAGGTCGCGGTTGTTCAGTTGCAGGCGCCATTCGCCGTCAGCTGTCTTGGTATACGAAATCTTGCGCAGGGCTGCGTAGCTCTGGGCCTGGTCGACGGTCTGACTGCCGTCGCTGAGCGTCACCTCGAGGTCGTAGAGCGTGGGGCTGGTGGGCGTCCAGAGGCGTGCGTCGGGCACGCTGAGGGCGATGTTCTCACCAGGCTGTCCGCTGGCCTCGGCCACGACGTTGCCCTTGAGGCTGAGGCGCAGGCTGACCTGAGCGGTGGCACTCTCCTTGGCCGTGGCCACCTTGATGCTGAGCTGGCTCTGGTCGACGTCGGGCGTGGTGCGCACGTCGGTGATGTAATTCTCGCTGACAGGCTCCAGCCAGACGGTCTGCCAGATGCCTGACACCTGCGTGTACCAGATGCTGCCGGCGCCGCCGGGGTTGAATCGCTGCTTGCCGAGGGGCTGCGTGGCCTCGTCGGTGTTGTCCTGCACCATGACGACAAGCGTGTTCTCGCCCTCCACGAGGCGGTCGGTGATGTCGAACGAGAAGGCGCCGAAGCCGCCGGTGTGAGAGCCGACGCTGCTGCCGTTCACGTAGACACGGGTCGTATAGTCGACAGCACCGAAGTTGAGCACAACGTGGCGTCCGGCCCAGTCAGCGGGCAGCGTAAAGGTGCGCTCATACCACAGATAGTTGTTCTTGTCGAGCATGCGCATGACGCCCGAGAGGCTCGACTCCAGGGGGAAGGGCACCAGGATCTGGCCCTCCCACACGGTGGGGATGGTGCGTTGCGTCTGCGGCGTGATGGTGTACTGCCAGAGGCCGTTCAGGTTCATCCACTCCTGACGGACGAGCTGCGGCCGCGGATAGTCGGGCAGCGGGTTTTTCGGGTCGACGTCGGCGGCCCAGCGCGTCTTGATCTTAAAGCCCTGCGGGGCCCAGGCCTGCTGCGTGTCGTCAGCCTTGGGGGCATACTTGTCCATGAGGACGCGCATCCAGTGGCCGCCGATGACGCTACGGGCGCGGAAGCCGCGGGCCTCGCCGTTGTTGGCCCAGTACCAGTCGCTGAGCGGCCATCGCGTGCGGGTCTCGTTGGCATAGTTCCAGACAGGGTCGCTGAACTTGAGGAAGGTCTCTTTCGTCTCGGCCATCGAGGCGGTCCACATAATCCAGTCGCTCTTCGTGTACTGTTCGCGGCTGTCGAGCGGCAGTCCGTATTTGATCTGTTTGGTGAGATAATATTTCAACTCGCGTTCCATGATCTGACGCGGGAACATGTTCAGGCCCCAGAGCTTGTCCCAGACGAGGTTGTACTTCTGGCTCCACGAGCCGCCGCGGTCGAAGGCCAGCTTATAGTGGTCGCCGTCGCGGTCGTCGATTTCCCAGATCTGCGCCATCTTCTTGGCGATGTCCATGTAGCGGTCGCGCAGGTCAGTGCGGCCCTTCATGCCCCATATTTCGGCATAGCCGGCTATGCCCATGATAGCCTTGATTGAGAGGTTGGCGTTGTGGGCCCAGTGGCCGGCGAAGTCGTCGGTGCAGAGCTGTTCGGCTGGGTCTTGTCCGTTGTTGATGAGATAGTTCGCCCATGTGGTGCAGATGTTCCAGTAGGTGTCAATCCACTTGGTGTTGCCCTCAATCTTCGAGATCATGGCAGCCAGGGTGAGCATGTTGCCACTCTCCTCGAGCGGCATGTCGCCGCCGTAGACCTGACCGTTGGCGTGTGGATAGGTGCCCAGGTCGTGGGCTGCCCACTGCTTGTTCCAGCCGTGGGCGCGGCTATATTCGAAGATGGAGGTCATCATGCCCTTCATCAGTTCCGTGTTGTAAAGGAGGAAGAGCGGAGCAGAGGGATAAGTCAGGTCGACCGTGTTGACACAGCCGTTCGAGTTGTTCTCCTTCGAGAAGTAGAGCAGTCGGCCGCCGTCGTCCTGGAACAGCTTGTGGGCGGCGAGCACCTGGCGGTAGGAGCCCGAGAGCAGCTCGGCATACTTCACGTTGCCGGAGGCCAGCGCGTCGTCGTAGATGGTCTGGTCCTGCTGGCGGCAGCGCAGCATGATGTCGTCATAGCCGTCGCGCATCTCCTGGAAGGCCTGGAAGATGGTCTTGCCGTCGCGGGCCCAGTAGCCGGGATAGTCTTTCTGGAAATAGCGGATGTCGAGCACCTCGTCGTAGCCGATCATCATATAGCTTGAAGCGGCAGCGTCAATCTTGCCGAAGTCGTGAGTATAGGCCAGGGTGGTCATGTAGCAGGGCGACTGCTCCTTCACTTCGCCACTATATTCGGGCAGCTTACCCGTCGTCGTGAAAGTGCTCTCCATCAGGGCCGTCGGGGCCACGCTGACGTTGCCGTTGACATTGGGAATATAGAGATAGCCCCAGTCGATGCAGATCAGGTCGCCGGTGCGGCGCAGCACAGGCTGAGCGGTGCTGCCCGCCTTGGCGTAGGTGATGCCGTCCTCGCTGACGATGCTTGCGTCGACGGCCTGAGCAGGCTCATTGACGGTGAGGCGCGGCGTGGTCGAGACATAGAACTGCACGTCGTGCTGCTGGCCGTCGGTGGGTCGCACCTGATAGGAGATATAGTTGATGGGCGTCGAGAGCAGGTCGAGGTCGGTGATAATCATCGGGGCAGTGAATACCACGTCGAGTTCCACGGGGCCGCACGTGAATGTGTAGAAGGTTGAGGTGGCCAGCACGTCGACCGACTTCTGCTGGGCATTCTGGATGCCGGCGCCTGTCTGCAAGACATTCTCGAACAGACCGAAGTCGATATAGGCACCGCCGGACGTGTTGTGGCAGTGGGCAGCGAGGACATTGTCGCCGACGACCAGCTTCGCCTTCTCCTGGGCCGTCAGCTGGTGCGTCTCGCCCTGAATCCAGGTCTCGCCGGTCGCGACGACCTGCGTGCCGTTGACATAGAGCTCGAAGACATCATCGTGAGAGAACTGAATCCAGAGGTCCTTCTGCAGGTCCTCAGCCGTCAGGGTGACCGTGCGGCGCACGTAGATGTCGCTGTTGGTGGCCGTCCATGAGTTATTCACGTTGGGGTATTCATTAGGCGTGCCCCAGGCAGCCTTCTCCTCTGCCCACGACGCGTCGTTGAACGAGCGCGAGGTCCAGTTGGTGTTGCTTTGGTAGGTGTGGCTCACGCGGCCTGTCCATGAGTCGCCGCTGTCGCTCATCGGCGCAATAGGGTCGAGCAGGAAGCTCTGACCGTTGCCCATCCAGCGGTAGTTCTGACCGTCCACGCGGAGCAGTCCGTCGATGGGTTTCTCGACGTCAGTCCAGTGGCGCACGGTGCCGCCGTTGAGCTGATTGAACGGCGACCAGAACGAGAAGTAAGGGTCGTTGACCAGCAGAGGCACCGACGGCAGTCGCAGTTCCGTCTGCTTATAGGGGGTGAACAGGTCGGCCGACTGGCCCATGGTGTGGCTGGCAGAGAGCAGCAGCGCTGCCAGGGTGAAGCATTTCTTGAGAGTCATCATTATCTTCGATTTTTTTGTTATTTGGCAAAATAGCGGTTGCAAAATTACGCGAAAAGAATGATAATGCCCGCAACTAACTGACCAAAAAATCACAAAAACCGTTCAAAGGACATTATAACTCTCACAAGCAGTGTTTGATTGGAGTGTCTGTGTGTCTCAGTGTTGAAAAAAGGGGACTGTGACCGTTTTTCCCAAAATATCGAACTTGCATACACTAACGACGTTTTTGCAAACACCACCGCTTATCCCTAACCAAAGTACCGCTTTACTGCCAGAGAAGTGCCGCTTCTCCTTGAGTAAAGTACCGCTTTACTCCGTAACATTTCTCTCTCCCGTCGTAGTGTGTCGTAGAGAAGCATGAGGTGCATCAGAATGATGAAATTGCTTTCAAAGTCCTCCTGCCCGCGACATGGTTTAGCGTCGTCAAACCCCTCAAACCCCCATATATATGGGGATGAGTGGTTGACGATGAAAAGCCGCAGGAAAATGATTGGTTTTGAATGGGAGAGAAAGGGAAGCCAGCGCAGCCTGCGCCCCCCCTATTCTGCGAAGGCGGCAGCCTCGGCTGCGGCGATGATGTCCTCGCGGGACAGCTCTGCCTTGTTGTGGGTGATGTCCTCGAGGCTCAGGTTGTCGATCTCGGCTTCCACCTGACGGCTCTTTGCGGGCTGCTCCTCATTGGCGGGCCGGCGGCGCTCCTGCTTGATGGCGCGGACTTCCTCGATGGTGGCGGGATGCTCCTGCTCAATGATGAAGTCGGTATTCTCGGCATCCAGGTTGGGGGCGGCCATGGTGGGCTCCTCCTCCATCTTGGTGCGCTCTGACTTGGCCTGGAAGATGGCATCGATGAACTGCGGCTCACGGCGCAGGCGCTGCAGGGTCTCTTTGGAAGAGACTTGCTGGGCCTCCTTCTTCGAGTAGCCCTGACCGCGACCGCCCTCGACGCCCTCGATGATGACGACGAAGCCGAAGACGGGCGAACCCTTGTCGTCCTTGTCCTGCTTGAGCATCCGGAACTCCATGCGGACGCGGTTCTTCTGTGTCCACTCGATGAGTTTCGACTTGAAGTTGACTTCCTTGTAGGCCACCTTGTCGATGTTGACCATGTGAGCCAGGATGCGCTTTTTCATGAACCGCATGACGGCGTCGTAGCCTTGGTCGAGATAGATGGCGCCGACGAGCGCCTCGAAGGCGTTGCCGGCCATATAGCTGTTGTGCGAGCGCTGCGAGGCGTTCGACTGGATGAGGTCGGTGATGCCCATCTCCTGGGCGAGCTTGCCGAGCGATTCGCGGCTGACAAGCTTCGAGCGGGTGTTGGTCAGGAATCCCTCGCGCTTGGCTTCGAAGTGCTGGAAGACGATGTGCCCGACGACGGCATCGAGCAGCGCGTCGCCGAGGAACTCCAGCCGCTCGTTGTTCAGCGGCTTGCCTTTGTCGTTGCGCCGGCCGGAGCTCTTGTGGGTCAGTGCCACCTTGTAGTGTCGGATGTCGTGGGGATAGAAGCCGAGAATCTGACGCAGCTGTCGGCGCAGTTCCTTGTCGTCCTGGAAGTTGAGGCGCAGGCCGTCGATAATGTCGATAATGTTCATAGGTTAAAATAGCCTACTTCCAGAAGACCCACTCCCTGCCCCTCCCTGAATGGAGGGGAGCATATAGTTCTTCCGTAATATTCCCGGTTTAAATGTAACTACTCCCCTCCATTCAGGGAGGGGCAGGGAGTGGGTCTTCTTGGGGTGGGCTTTTGTTTAGTACTTCTTGAACACCACGCAGGCGTTGTGTCCGCCGAATCCGAAGGTGTTCGAGAGGGCGGCGCGAACCGTGCGCTGCTGTGCGTGATTGAAGGTGAAGTTCAGGTTGTAGTCGATCTCGGGGTCGTCGTCACCTTCCTCGTGGTTGATGGTGGGCGGCACGATGTCGTTCTTCACGGCCAGCACGCTGACCATGGCTTCGACGGCACCGGCGGCACCGAGCAGATGGCCTGTCATTGACTTGGTCGATGAGATGTTGAGCTTGTAGGCAGCATCGCCGAAGACTTCCTTGATGGCCTTGACCTCAGAGATGTCACCGACGTGGGTCGACGTGCCGTGCACGTTGATGTAGTCAATGTCCTCGGGCTTCAGACCGGCGTCTTCCAGGGCGTTGCGCATGACGAGCTTGGCACCCAGACCTTCGGGGTGAGAGGCGGTGATGTGGTGGGCGTCGGCACTCATGCCTGCGCCGGCCATTTCGGCATAGATCTTGGCACCGCGGGCCTTGGCGTGCTCCAGTTCCTCGAGGATGAAGCAACCGGCTCCCTCGGCCATGACGAAACCGTCGCGCGAGGCGCTGAAGGGGCGCGAGGCTCCGGCGGGGTCGTCGTTGCGGGTGGACAGGGCGTGCATGGCGTTGAAGCCACCGACACCAACCTCGCAGACGGCTGACTCAGCACCACCGGCAACGATGGCGTTGGCCTTGCCCAGACGGATGAGGTTGAAAGCGTCGGCCAGTGCGTTCGACGATGAGGCGCAGGCTGACGACGTGATGTAGTTAGGTCCGTGCAGACCGTACATGATAGAAATCTGACCGGCGGCGATGTCGGCAATCATCTTCGGGATGAAGAAGGGGTTGAACTTGGGGCCGTCCTCGAGGTGGGAGCCGTAGTAGGCCACCTCGTCCTGGAACGTCTGAATGCCGCCAATGCCTACGCCGTAGACCACGCCGATGCGGTTCAGGTCCTCGGTCTCCAGGTCAAGCCCGGAGTCCTCCATGGCCTGCTTGGCGGCAATCATGGCCAGCTGCGTGTAGCGATCCATCTTGCGGGCCTCCTTGCGGTCCAGATAGTCGTTGACATTGAGGCCTTTCACCTCGCAGGCGAACTTTGTCTTGAATAAGGTTGTATCGAATTTGGTGATCAGAGCTGCACCGCTGACGCCTGCCAGCAGGTTCTGCCAGGTCTCCTCGGGGGTGTTACCTACGGGGGTCACTGCGCCCAGTCCAGTCACGACAACTCTTTTTAATTCCATGTTTTTAAGGGAATAGTGAAAAGTGAAAAGTGAAAAGTGAAAAGTGGAAAGAGAAGTATTTGCTTCCGCTCACTTTTCTAAGTGAAAACATTACGGCAGAAGCAAATTTTTCACTTTCCACTTTTCCTTATTACTTTTTATTTCTGATTCTCCTCGATATAGGCGATGGCGTCACCGACAGTGGCTATCTTCTCGGCTTTGTCGTCGGGAATTGAGATTCCAAATGCCTTCTCAAATTCCATGATGAGCTCTACGGTGTCCAGTGAATCTGCTCCCAGGTCGTTGGTGAAGCTTGCTTCGGGCTTTACCTCTGCCTCGTCCACACCCAGTTTATCAACGATAATCTCTTTCACTTTGCTTTCAATTTCTGACATAATTTTCCTTTTTTAAAGTGTTAATAATTAAATTCTTTCTAAAGCAATATCTTGAAAATCGGGTGCAAAGTAACAAATTTTCTTTCACTTACGCAAACTTTTTTGCAAAAATCTGACTTCCGTATGCACACCAACGGGGTAAGTGTGCAACTTTTCGCACGTTTTTTGTCTGTTTTCATTTCTTTTTGTTAACTTTGCATGCGAAATGACAAACAAAACAGACAATCTGATTCTGCGGCTGGCCCTGCCAAGCATTGTCCAGAATGTCACGGTGCCTCTGCTCGGGCTTTGCGACGTGGCCATCATGGGGCATGTGGGCGGGGCGACTCACATCGGGGCTATCGCCGTCGGGTCGATGATTTTCAATGTCATGTACTGGATGTTCGGCTTTCTGCGCATGGGCACCAGCGGGCTCACCTCGCAGGCGCTCGGCGCCCGAAGGCTGGACCTCGTGGCTGTGCTCCTGCGGCGTGCGCTGCTGCTCGGCGTGGGCCTGGGGCTGACGATTGTCGCTCTGCAGTTGCCCTTGCGCGGCCTGTCGTTTGTGCTCATGCAGCCGACGGCCGACGTGGCTCAGCTTTGTCTACCTTATTATAATATATGTGTGTGGGGTGCGCCGGCCATGCTGGGGCTCTATGGGCTGACGGGCTGGTTTGTGGGCATGCAGAACACGCGGCTGCCAATGCTGATAGCCATCCTCCAGAATGTGGTCAACATCCTGCTCTCGCTCCTGCTCGTCATCGGGCTGGGGTGGGGTGTCAGCGGTGTGGCCACGGGCACGGTCGTGGCGCAGTGGGTGGGCTTCCTCGTTGCCCTTGCTCTCATGTGGCGCTATTACGGGCGTGTGCTCCGCCGCCACCGCGGGCCGCTTGCAGCGGTGTTCAGCGGGCTCGGCCGTTTTTTCCGGCTCAACCTCGACATCTTTCTGCGCACGTTCTGTCTCGTGGCCGTCAATCTCTATTTCACCTCGGCCGGTGCTGCTCAGGGCGCCCTGACGCTGGCTGCCAACACGTTGCTCATGCAGCTGTTCATGTTTTTCAGCTACATCATGGACGGGTTTGCCTATGCCGGCGAGGCCCTCAGCGGTCGCCTCCACGGCGCAGGCAATGCCGACGGGCTGCGCCAGATGATTCGACGGCTGTTCCGCATCGGGTGGCTTGTCGTCCTGATTTTCACCCTGGCCTATTGGGCGCTGGGCCCCGCCTTCCTTCGTCTGCTGACCACCGACACGGCAGTCGTCAGCCATGCCCGCCAGTTTCTCCCCTGGGCCGTGCTCATCCCCCTGGCGGGCATGGCCGCTTTCGTCTGGGACGGCATCTACATCGGCCTCACCCGTTCGCGCGGCATGCTCCTGTCGTGTCTGGCAGCCTCTGCAGCCTTCTTTGCCCTGTGGTTCGCTCTCTCGCCCGTCATGGGCAACCATGCCCTCTGGCTCGCCCTGCTGGTCTATCTGGCCCTCCGCGGCATTGTGCAGACATGGCTGTACTTTGGAGTGAAAGGGGGCGTTCCGAAAAGTCATTTGTGGAAACCGTAGAAGCTCCCCTCCTTAGAAAGGAGGGG
>FLNY01004552.1_pt1 | contig 49016 bp, 52 predicted proteins | sample 1140381 | NCBI WGS metagenome assembly FLNY01 (sample SAMEA3878172, study PRJEB12797) | bioreactor metagenome | biome: Moose rumen | place: Sweden | collected 2011-10
GCCTTTAGTCCTTAGCCTTTAGTCCTTAGTCCTTAATCCCTAATGCCTACTGCCTCTTGCCTACTGCCTCTTGCCTCTTGCCTTTAGCCCTTAATTCAGCTTGAATAGTTTTGATACGAGCGATAGATTTTTTAACTTGACGAAGGCGCATAGGATTTTCAAGTTGCCCGGTAGCATGTTGGAAACGGAGGTTGAAAAGTTCTTCTTTGAGTTCGTTAAGTTTAGCGGCAAGTTCATCGGCGGAAAGATCACGAATTTCATTAATTTTCACTGTTAGCACCGCCTTCCGCAGCTTGAGCCGCTTTTTCCTCTTCAAAGGCATTATGAGCGGCGCGTTTAGCGTCATCTAAGGATTCATTAACAACTTCAACGAAAACATCGCCTTGGTGGTGAGTGTCAATGAATTTAGTTTTGATAGGGAGTTTATGACCGGCGAGACGCATAGCCTCAGCGGCGACTTCTTTAGGAACGCCAGCCATTTCAAAGAGAACGCGTCCGGGTTTAACAACAGCAACCCAATATTCAGGGGAGCCTTTACCGGAACCCATACGAGTTTCAGCGGGCTTAGCGGTAACCGGTTTATCCGGGAAAATTTTAATCCAAACTTGCCCGCCACGTCTGATATAACGAGTCATAGCGATACGGGCTGCCTCAATTTGGCGATTAGTTATCCACGCGGGCTCAAGTGCAACTAAGCCGAATTGTCCGTGTGCAACGGTATTACCGGAATTAGCTTTACCTTTCATTCTGCCGCGAAATTGTTTACGATATTTGGTACGTTTAGGCATTAACATTATTCATCACTGCTCCCTTCGACAGGTTGCACATTTGCAACTTTCTTTTCGGGAAGAATTTCGCCTTTAAAAATCCAAACTTTAATACCGATTCTGCCGTAAGTTGTATTAGCCTCAGCAAATCCGTAGTCAATATCAGCGCGCAGAGTATGAAGAGGAATAGAACCTTCACGGTAGGATTCAGAGCGGGCAATTTCTGCGCCGCCGAGTCTGCCGCTGCACATAATTTTAATACCTTTTGCGCCAAGTCTCATAGTGCGCCCTACGGATTGTTTCATAGCGCGGCGAAAAGCGATACGGCGTTCAAGTTGAGCGGCGATATTTTCAGCAACCAAAGTAGCGTCAAGGTCGGGTTGTTTAATTTCGGAAATGTTAATATCTAAACGTTTATCAGTAATTTTTTTGAGACTATTTTTAATATCTTCGATACCGGAGCCGCCGCGCCCGATAACCATACCGGGTTTAGCAGTGTAAATGGTAAGTTTGAGACGATTTTTAGAACGTTCAGTTTCAATACGGGAAACGCTGGACTGGAAAAGTTGCTTTTTCAATTCACGGCGAATTTTAATATCTTCATGAAGATTTTTTGCAAATTCTCTGTCCGCGTACCATTTAGCGTCCCACGTTTTGACTATACCGAGTCTAATTCCGTGAGGATGAACCTTTTGACCCAAACTAATTCCCTCCTTTAATTAATTTTCTTTTTGTTCTTTTTCTTTTTCAGAAACAATAACGGTAATATGAGAAGTATGTTTTAAAATGCTGAACGCCTGCCCGCGTGAACGGGGATGAATTCTTTTCAAAGTAGGACCTTGATCAACGAAACATTTTGAAACTACCAAATTATCAGCGTCCATATCAAAATTATTTTCAGCATTGGCAACGGCGGAGCGCAAAACTTTATTAAGCAAAACTGCGCCGCGTTTAGGTGTGAATTTCAAAATTGCTAAAGCATCTGTAACGCTTTTTCCACGAATTAAATCAGCAACGATACGAACTTTGCGCGGAGCGATTCTTACATATTTAGCAACAGATTTAACTTCTTTAGAATCAGCCACAATGCAACCTCCTTCCCTTAATCCTTAGCCCTTAGCCTTTAATCCTTAGTCTTTATTTAAGTTTAGTTTTGCGTTCTTCGCCGGCGTGTCCTTTAAAAGTACGGGTAGGCGCAAACTCTCCGAGCTTATGACCGACCATATCTTCAGTAATGTAAACCGGTACATGCTTTCTTCCGTCATGAACGGCGATTGTATGAGTAATAAACGCAGGAAGAATTGTTGAACTGCGCGACCACGTACGAATAACTTTTTTATCATTGGCGGCGTTGAGAGCCTCAATTTTTTTCAAAAGTTTTTCTTCGACAAATGGTCCTTTTTTTACAGAACGTGACAAATTAATTTCCTCCCTTCGCTATTACTTACGACGACGAATAATAAGTTTATCAGAGGCTTTTTTACGGCGAGTCTTAGCACCCATAGCACATTTGCCCCATTTGGTAACAGGATGTTTGCGCCCAACAGGACTGCGCCCTTCACCACCGCCGTGCGGATGGTCTACAGGATTCATTACAACGCCGCGGTTAGCAGGACGAATACCCATCCAGCGGGAACGACCGGCTTTACCGATTGTAATATTTTCGTGATCCAAATTGCCAACTTGTCCGATTGAGGCGCGGCAGTTAATGTGAATTTTGCGAACTTCGCCGGAAGGCATTCTTATTGTAGCGTAATCGCCCTCTTTTGCCATAAGTTGCGCCGCTGCGCCGGCACTGCGTACCATTTGCCCGCCTTTTCCGATTTTCATTTCAATATTATGAATCAAAGTACCAACCGGAATATTTTTCAGCGGAAGTGCATTACCAACTTTAATATCAGCCTCCGGACCGGATTCAACTTTGTCTCCGACCTTCAAACCGTTTGGAGCAATAATGTAACGTTTTTCGCCGTCAGCATAATTTAAAAGAGCGATTCTTGCACTGCGGTTGGGATCGTATTCAATCGTTGCAACTGTTGCGGGGATACCGTCTTTGTTGCGTTTGAAATCGATAATTCTGTAACGGCGTTTGTGTCCGCCGCCTTGATGCCGTACCGTTAATTTTCCTTGTTGGTTACGCCCGCCATGACTTTTAAGCGGCGCAAGCAAGGATTTTTCCGGCTTGTCTGTCGTTATTTCTTCAAAAGTTGAAACCGTCATAAAACGGCGTCCGGCAGAATACGGCTTAAATGATTTTATTCCCACCTTTGTACCTCCTTGATTTATTTTTAATTTTGGTATTAATAGAAATTTTGGCGTCAACTGACAACCACAATTAATGATTTTAGCATAACGCCAAATTTCTAACAATATCTTTTTTAAATTTTTTTCCTTGAATATTTGTTACGTCAACTTAAAATCACCAACAAAATAAAAAGTATCACGACAACCGCTATAATCACTTTGAAATATTTGACAATTACCGCAACCGCAACTACTGCGATTGTTACTTCAATAACAGCCTCTGGGGAGCCGAAAATTTCAACAAGTTTATCCCAAAGTGCGTTACCAAATACAAACATTATCAGCGATTTTATCATTGCGTCAAATCCTCAAAAATTTTTACGCGCTGAAGAATTCAATCGTTTCACCGGCGGCAAGTTTCACAATAGCTTTTTTGTAACTTGCAGTTTTGCCGGAAGTGCGCCCCATGCGTTTTGTTTTGCCTTTAACATTTACCGTGTTGACATCTTCAACTTTGACATTGAAAATTTCTTTGACGGCGTCTGCAATTTGAATTTTATTTGCGCGCTTATCGACTACAAAAACATATTTGCCTTCAGTCATTAAATCGGTTGTACGCTCCGTAATAAGTGGGCGAATTAAAATATCTCTTGCTTCCATCAAATGTACACCGTTACTGAAAACTTACAAAAAGTTTAAAACTTTTAAGTTTCATTCCTGATTCAACGCGTCCGCTTTTGCCTAAGCTACTCGCGTTTGCTGTGACGCTCCACAGGCTTTACTTCCCCGCTAACGTACGGGTACATATTGCATTTGCAATACCAGTAACATTTGTCCTTTCATAATATTTAGCAAAAAAAGTCTTTCTGGACACAAACCGTTATTGCTTGGTTTTCGCTCTTGTTTGTGTCAACTCTCTTACGACGCCGTTCCCGTTCAAGCTACTTCCTTGTAGACAGTGCGACGCTATTATGAACCGATTCGCACGCCGCCTTATTTCTTCATAAGGATTAAAAAAATTTGGCAAGATTATTTATTCACCCGTTAAATATAAACTTCTTCAATTTTTGAAACGGCAGATTTTGTAACGAAAACTTTTTCAGCATTCAAAATATCATAAACGTTAATTTGCAACGCGCTGATAACATTTGCATTTTGAAGATTGTTTGAAGAACGCATAACATTTTCAATCAATTCTTCGGTAATGAAAAGAGCCTTGCATTTTTCAACGCCGAAAGTTTTTTGGAATTCGACAAAATTTTTGGTTTTTGGAACTTCAAAATTTAAATCGTCAAGTACAATTAAGTTTTCGCTTTTAACTTTATCGCTAAGTACGCACTTCAAAGCAAGGCGACGCTGTTTACGCGGCATTGTAAAAGCGTAGGAACGGGGGTGCGGTCCAAAAATTGTACCACCGCCGCGCCAAAGAGGACTTCTGCGCGAACCTGCGCGAGCGCGCCCTGTGCCTTTTTGTCTCCACGGTTTACGCCCGCCGCCGCGAACCATACCGCGAGTTTTTGTAGCGTGTGTACCAAGACGCCACGACGCCATTTGCATTACAACTGCTTGATGAACAAGCCCTGCGTTCATTTCAACTTCAAAAATATCTGCGCTAAGTTCAATATCGCCGATTTTTGAATTTTTCATATCATAAACTGCTAATGTTGGCATTTTTCGTCCTCCTTTCTTATCTGTGCTTTCTGTTAGCTTTTACAGTTTCACGAACGATAACAAAACCTTTTTTAGGACCTGGAATTGCGCCCTTAATCAGCAAAAGATTTCTGTTAGTGTCAACTTTAACGATTTTCAAACGCTGAATGGTGGTACGAACGCCGCCCATTCTGCCGGGCAATTTTTTACCTTTGATAACGCGCCCGCCGGGACCGGAAAGCATTGCGCCGGTAGAGCCCGGTTCTCTGTGAGACTTGGAGCCGTGTCCCATTGGTCCGCGTGCGAAATGATGACGTTTAATTCCGCCGGCAAATCCTTTACCTTTGGAAGTTCCAATTACGTCTACTAAATCGCCTTCAGCAAAAATATCAACACCGATAACGTCGCCAATTTTATATTCGGATTCAGTAGCCAAACGCACTTCACGAATATATTTTACAGCCTTGACGCCGAACTTTTTAAATTGTCCCGCCATAGGTTTATTGACTTTCTTTTCTTTAATTTCGCCAAAACCGAGTTGAACGCTGTTATAGCCGTCAACGTCTACAGTTTTGTTGCGAATGACAATATTATTTCCACTTTCAACAACTGTTACAGGAATAACTTTGCCGTCTTCAGTAAAAATTTGAGTCATACCGAGTTTAATTCCTAAAATTGTTTTAGCCAATGTTCACACCTCCGCCTTACAGCTTAATTTCGATGTCAACACCGGCAGGAAGATCTAAGCGCACAAGCGCGTCAATCGCCTTTTGTGTCGGTTGAAGAATATCAATTAAACGCTTATGAGTTCTCATTTCAAATTGTTCGCGTGAATCTTTGTTGACATGCGGCGAACGAAGAATTGTATAAATATTTTTTTCAGTTGGGAGCGGAATAGGACCGGAAACCATTGCGCCATTTTTTTTGGCAGTTTCAACAATTTTTGCCGCGCTCTGGTCTAACGATTTATGATCGTAAGCCTTCAAGCGAATCCTCAACTTTTTTTGTTTTTGTTGTGGCAATTTATATCCTCCTCATATACGCGGCAGTTCCCGTGATTGAAAAATTGCCTTTAAATCAGCCACGCAATCTGCCGGTTATTTACAAGCAAGCAATAAGGGCTAGGATTTTACCCCTAACCCCTAAATCTTGTTTTTGAGGGATAAAGGGAAATAGGGATATAGGGAATTTGTTTAATCCCTAGTCCTTAGCCCCTAATCCTTAGTCCTTAAAAATTATTCGTTAATTTCGATGACACGACCTGAGCCGACTGTATGACCGCCTTCACGAATAGCAAAGAGCAAGCCTTTTTCAATAGCAATCGGAGTAATGAGTTCGACGTCCATTTCAATGTGATCGCCGGGCATGCACATTTCAGCAGGTTCACCGTTAGTATCTTTCAAGTTGCCAACTACGCCGGTAACGTCCGTTGTACGGAAATAGAATTGCGGGCGATAATTTGCAAAGAAAGGAGTATGACGACCGCCTTCATCTTTGGTAAGGACGTAAACTTGAGCTTTAAATTTGGTGTGCGGATGAATTGTGCCGGGTTTTGCCAAAACTTGCCCGCGTTCAATTTCTTTTCTGTCAACGCCGCGGAGAAGTACACCGACGTTATCGCCGGCAACTGCACTATCCAAAAGTTTGCGGAACATTTCAATACCGGTTGCAACTGTTTTTCTGGGTTCGTCACGAAGTCCAACAATTTCAACAGGATCATTGAGTTTCAATTCGCCACGTTCAACACGACCGGTTGCAACTGTGCCGCGTCCGGTAATTGTGAAAACGTCTTCAACAGGCATTAAGAAAGGTTTATCTTTGTCGCGTTCAGGTGTAGGAATATAATCATCTACAGCGTCCAAAAGTTTCATAATGTTAGCTTCTTGTTCCTTGTCGCCTTCAAGTGCCAAAAGTGCTGAACCTGCAATAATCGGAATATCATCGCCGGGGAATTCGTATTTGCTCAAAAGTTCACGAACTTCCATTTCAACGAGTTCCAAAAGTTCAGGATCGTCAACTTGGTCAACTTTGTTAAGGAAAACAACAATAGCGGGAACGCCTACTTGACGAGCAAGCAAGATATGTTCACGAGTTTGAGGCATAGGACCATCAGAGGCTGCAACAACCAAAATTGCACCGTCCATTTGAGCCGCGCCGGTGATCATATTTTTAATATAGTCAGCGTGACCGGGGCAGTCAACGTGTGCATAGTGGCGTTTTTCAGTTTCGTATTCAACGTGTGCAGTGTTGATTGTGATACCGCGTTCGCGTTCTTCCGGAGCTTTATCAATGTTTTCATAGGATTCATATTTTGCAAAGCCTTTTTGGGAAAGAACTTTAGTAATAGCCGCGGTTAAAGTAGTTTTGCCGTGATCGATATGTCCGATAGTACCAATGTTTACGTGTGGTTTACTACGGTCAAATTTCTGTTTTGCCAAATTAAACACTCCTTAATTTAGGAAAAAATTTACTAATTAATTTTATAAACTAAAACGAATTTTAGTGGTTAGGTGTTAAGAGACAATCCTTAGTCCCTAGCCCCTATCATTCGCCTTTGTTTCTCGCAACAATAGCATCTGAAATAGTTTTGGGAACTTCATCATAGTAGGCAACTTCCATTGAATAATTGCCGCGCCCCTGTGTTTTGGAGCGTAACTCTGTAGCGTAGCCAAACATTTCAGAAAGCGGTACAAACCCATGAATAACTTGCAAGCCTGCGCGTGTTTCCATTCCGTCAATTTTGCCGCGTCTTGCGTTTAAGTCTCCGATAACATCGCCCATATAAATTTCGGGTACGGTAACTTCAACTTTAACATAAGGTTCAAGCAAAACGGGCTTAGCCTTTTCAGCCGCCGCCTTAAAAGCGATTGAGCCTGCAATTTTGAACGCCGCCTCGCTGGAGTCAACTTCATGAAAACTGCCATCATAGACAACCGCCTTGACGTCAACCATTGGATAACCTGCCAAAACGCCGTTTTCCATAGCTTGTTTGACGCCTGCCTCAATAGGATTGATATATTCTTTGGGAATTACGCCGCCGACAATTTTACTTTCAAATTCAAAACCTTTGCCGACTTCATTGGGGAAAATTTCAATCCAGCAATGTCCGTATTGCCCATGCCCGCCGCTTTGACGAATAAATTTGCCTTCAGCCTTTGCACTTTTACGAATTGTTTCACGATAGGCAACTTGAGGTTCGCCAACTTTACAATCAACTTTGAACTCTCTAAGCATTCTGTCAACGATAATCTGTAAGTGCAATTCGCCCATTCCTGAAATAATCGTCTGTCCTGTTTCGCCGTCAGTACGAACTTTGAAAGTTGGATCTTCTTCAGCCAATTTTTGAAGTGCAATTCCCATTTTGTCTTGATCGTTTTTGGTTGAAGGTTCAACCGCCACCGAAATAACGGGGTCGGGAAATTCCATTGATTCAAGAATAATTGGCTTGCCTTCGTCGCAAAGTGTATCGCCGGTTGTAGTATCTTTTAAACCGACAGCCGCCGCAATATCGCCGCTGTAAACCGTGTCAATTTCTTTTCGGTTATTGGCGTGCATTTGTAAAATTCTGCCGATACGTTCTTTTTTGCCTTTGGTTGAATTGTAAACGTAGGAGCCGGATTTTAAAACGCCGCTGTAAACGCGGAAAAATGCAAGCTTGCCGACATAAGGATCCGTCATAATTTTAAAAGCTAACGCTGAAAACGGGGCGTCGTCGCTTGCAGGTCTTGAATCTTCCTCGCCGTTAGGTTTAACGCCTTGAATTGGCGGAATATCAACCGGCGCGGGCATGTAGTCAACAATAGCATCAAGCAAGGGTTGCACGCCGCGATTTTTGTAGGAAGTGCCGCAAGTAACCGGTGTCATTTTACATTCAATCGTAGCCTTGCGAATTACCGCCTTAATTTCGTCAACAGTAACTTCATCGCCGCCGAGATATTTTTCCATAAAATCGTCATCTTGTTCAGCGCAAGCTTCCAAAAGTTTATCCCTGTAATCCTTAGCCATATCAAGCATATCGTCGGGAATATCAATTTCTTCAGAAACTTTGCCTAAGTCGTCTTCGTAAACAATCGCTTCCATTTTGACTAAGTCAATAATTCCTTGAAAATTATCTTCCGCGCCTATTGGCAGTTGAATTGCAATAGCATTTGTATGGAGCCTGTCGCGCATCATTTGAATAACGTTGTAAAAATCTGCGCCGGTAATATCCATTTTGTTGACGTAAGCCATACGCGGTACGTTGTAGCGTTCAGCCTGTCGCCAAACTGTTTCTGTTTGTGGCTCGACGCCGCCGCGTGCGGTTAAAATTGCAAGTGCGCCGTCTAAAACTCTCAAAGACCTTTCAACTTCCACCGTGAAGTCAACGTGTCCGGGCGTATCAATGATATTAATTCTGTGATTTTTCCAGAAACAAGTTGTAGCCGCTGAAGTGATTGTAATTCCGCGTTCCTGTTCCTGCACCATCCAGTCCATTGTAGCCGCGCCGTCGTGAACTTCGCCGATTTTGTGATTTATTCCCGTGTAAAAAAGTATGCGCTCGGTTGTCGTCGTTTTACCGGCGTCAATGTGCGCCATAATTCCTATGTTGCGAGTTTTTTCTAATGAAAACTCTCTAGACACTTTAAAATTTCCTCCTTCGCGGAATTTAGGATTGACTAAAATTTTTTAGGAAAAATCCCTAGTCTTTAGTCTTTAGCCCTTAACCCCTACGAAGTTTACCAGCGGTAATGAGCAAACGCCTTGTTAGCCTCTGCCATTTTATGAGTATCTTCTTTTTTCTTGATAGCCGCGCCGACGTTGTTAGCCGCGTCCATTAATTCGGCTGAAAGTCTGGCGTCCATAGTTTTTTCGCCGCGCAGTCTTGCATAATTTACAAGCCAGCGAATTCCCAAAGTTTGACGTCTTTCGGGGCGAACTTCAACCGGAACTTGATAGTTAGCCCCACCGACACGGCGGGCGCGCACTTCCAACACCGGCATAACGTTTTTCAGTGCCGTTTCAAAAACTTCCAACGGGTCTTTACCGGTTTTTTCTTTAATAGTTTCAAATGCATCATAAACTACACGCTGTGCGACGCTCTTTTTGCCGCTAAGCATAACTTTATTGATAAATTTGGTAACTGTCTTAGAATGATAAACCGGATCCGGCAGAACGTCACGTTTCGGCACAGAACCTTTTCTTGGCATTATCCATTCTCCTTTTATCAAGGTTCAGAATCAAAAACCTTAGCCCTTAATCCTTAGCCCTTATTTCTTCTTCGGTTTAGCTTTCTTTGCGCCGTATTTTGAACGGGATTGATTCCTGTCTTGAACTCCTGCAGTATCAAGCGAACCGCGAATAATATGATAACGAACGCCCGGTAAATCCTTAACACGCCCGCCGCGAATCAAAACAACGCTATGTTCCTGTAAATTGTGACCTATACCTGGAATGTATGCAGTAACTTCTATGCTGTTAGTTAAGCGGACACGCGCAACCTTACGAAGAGCTGAATTAGGTTTTTTAGGCGTCGTAGTATAAACACGTGTGCAAACGCCGCGTTTTTGCGGGCATTCTTTTAAAGCCGGTGCTGTAGATTTTTCAATTACACTCTGACGACTTTTTCTAACTAACTGGTTAATCGTTGGCACACATCCCACCCCCTTTCGTAATTTAAGAAAAATTTTCTTCAAAACGTGGCGAATTTTATCATTGCCCAAAAACACTGTCAAGAATGGCGTCATAAAGCCATTTTGGAGCACAAGTGCTCTTGCGGACAAATTTAAAAAGTGTAAAAAAACCGCGTCAAATATGGATTTTTTTAATTTTTTAATTGAAAAAATTTTTTAACCTGCGCGCGGAAATTTTTTTAATCTCTAGCCGGTAATTTTGAATATTGATCGTCGTCAACCGGTTCAAGCCATTCATTGGACGCGCCTTCAGCAGGAATTTCAACCGCCAAATGTGAAAACCAACTGTCAGCCGCCGCGCCGTGCCAATGTTTGACTTCAGGGGCAATATTTACAACATCGCCCGGCTTTAAAGCTTGCGGAACTTTTCCCCATTCTTGGTACCAGCCCGCGCCACCGGTTACAAGCAAAATTTGCCCGCCCTTGTGATGAATGTGCCAATTATTTCTGCACGCGGGTGAAAAAGTTACATTATGAATTGCGCCGCCTTTATCAGTCAAAGGATTTAAATAAGCTTGCCCAATAAAATATTTGCTGAATTTTTCCGGCAAAGGGTTTCCAACTTCAAAAACGCTGGGATTTTTAATTTCGCTCATTTTAAAACTCTCCTTAAAAAATTTGAAATATTATACACAATGAAATTAATTCAGTCAAAAAATTTTTCAGCCGCCGTCGAAAAAGTTAAATTTTGCTGAATTTTTTATCCTAAATTTTTTTTAGAATCCCTAAAATTTGTTTACAAATGGAAGATTAAAAAAAGGCGCACAAGACGCGCGCCGCACTTCGTTTTTGCTTGTGATTATTTCAAAGAAAGAAATGCCGGCTTGTTAATTTTTAAAAACTTGGTAAAAAATTCCTTAAAAAATTTGAAATATTATGTTTGCCGAAATTAAATAAGACAAAAAGTTTTTAGCTTGCTTATATAAAAAAAATGCGTTAAAATTTTTTGGTTTAAATTAAATTGAAAATTTGGAGGGTAAATAAATGAGAAGTGATATTGTAAAAAAAGGTGCTACACGTTGCGCCCACCGTTCTTTATTTAATGCAAATGGATTTGGACCAGAGGAACTTAAAAAACCGTTAATCGGCGTTTGCAATTCTTTCAATGAAATTATTCCCGGACATATGCACTTAAGGGCGATAACTGAAGCGGCAAAGTTGGGCGTTGCAGCGGCGGGCGGTACTCCTATTGAATTTCCGGCTATTGGTGTTTGTGACGGTATTGCAATGGGACATACAGGAATGAAATATTCATTAGCAAGCCGTGAACTTATTGCAGATTCAATCGAGGCTGTAACAATGGCAAGCGGTTTTGACGGTTTAATTTTAATTCCAAATTGCGATAAAGTTGTACCTGGAATGTTAATGGCAGCGGCGCGTTTGAATATTCCCGCAGTAATTGTTAGCGGCGGTCCAATGTTGGCGGGGCGTTTTCACGGCAAAGATATTTCTGTAAGTCAAGCATTTGAGGCGGCTGGAAAATTTGCGGCAGGGCAAATGACTGCTGAAGAAATGACAGAATTGGAAAGTAAAGCTTGCCCGGGTTGCGGAAGTTGCGCGGGACTTTTCACGGCAAATACGATGAATTGTCTTAGTGAGGCGTTGGGAATGGCTCTGCCCGGAAATGGCACAATTCCTGCCGCGTATAACGGCGCAAGATTTATTTTGGCTAAACGCGCCGCAAAAGTTTTAATGAATTTAATTGAAAAAAATATTTGCCCGCGTGATATTTTAACTTTGAAGGCGTTTGAAAATGCAATTACAGTTGATATGGGAATTGGCGGCTCTTCAAATACAGTTTTGCATTTAACAGCTATTGCCAATGAGTGCGGAATTAAAATCCCCGCTGAACTTTTTGATAAAATTTCTGCGCGAACTCCTTACATTACAAAATTAAGCCCCGCCGGTTTCCACCATATGCAAGATTTAGAAGAGGCGGGCGGAATTACGGCGGTTATGCATGAACTTTCAAAGAAAAATCTGTTACACCTTGACGCCTTGACAGTTGACGGCACATTGGGCGAAAGAATCGAAGGCGCAGAAATTGAACGCGCCGATGTAATTCGCACGGTTGAAAATCCTTACAGACCAACAGGCGGAATTGCAATTTTGCACGGGAATATTTGCCCCGATTGCGCGGTTGTTAAAGCCTCTGCAGTTAGTGAAGATATGCTCGTTTACAAAGGCAAGGCAAAATGTTTTGACAGCGAAGAAACGGCAATTAATGCAATTATGGCAGGCGAAATTCATAACGGCGATGTTGTAGTTATTCGCTACGAAGGACCAAAAGGCGGTCCAGGTATGCAGGAAATGTTAAATCCGACTGCCGCAATTACCGGCGCAGGTTTAAAAGTTGGACTTATTACCGACGGCAGATTCAGCGGCGCAAGTCAAGGCGCGTGCATAGGTCACATTTCACCGGAGGCTATGGAAGGTGGACCTATCGCTTTAATTCACGACGGCGATATTATTTCTATTGATATTCCTAACAGAAAACTTGAACTTGAAATTTCAGATGATGAACTTGCAAAACGTCGCGCAGCGTGGGTAAAACCGGAGCCAAAAATTAAAACCGGTTATCTTGCACGTTACGCAAAACTTACCACTTCAGCCTCAACCGGCGCAGTTGTCAACGCTTAATTAAATGGAGGAAAATGGGCAGTAATTTACGTGAAGAAACCTCTAAATTAATCCAACAGCAAAATCAAATAATGCAACAAGATTTTCATCACATACGGCAACTCCTAATTTGCAACTTACAGATGAAAAAAATCTTGAACTTGAAGTTTTAAAATCCATTCTAGAATCTGATAAAGCTCCTACAATATATGTAATTGTACCAATATACAATATTGAAAATTATATTAGACTTTGCATTAAAAGTATTTTGCAACAAACTTTTCAAGATTTTGAAATTATTTTGGTAAACGACGCCTCCGCAGATAATTCTTTGAAAATTTGTATGGAACTTTTCGGCAAAAATAATAAAATTAGTATTTTAAATTCCAATAAAAATTTGGGTCCGGGGTTAATACGCAATGCGGGCTTAGAAAAAGCTCGTGGCAAATACATAATGTTTATTGATAGTGATGATGCAATTTTACCTTATGCTCTTGAAAGACTTTATAATGCCGCTGAAAAAATAATGCTGAAGTTGTTCACACTTTAGGATACTATAAAACTTTTCAAAATGACGATAAGCCTATTGAAATTTCCAAATTAACTTTGAATGCCGATAATAGAAGTGAAGGATTTTTGGAAGAAATATTGCATTACGTCTCACAAAACATTATGCCACGTCAAATAGAGTTTGGTTTATGCCGTGGTTAAAATTAATTTTATGGATATTATGATTGAAGATGGTATTTTTACTCTATTTATATTGTGTCATTCCAAACATTATTTCATACTTAAAGATTCCGTTTATATTCAGCGTTCACATCAAAAAATCTCTGTCACGTTCACCTTCGCTTGAAAAATTTGAAAAAACAATAAAAACTATGTTCTTTATATTGCCCGCAATGCAAGAAGTTAAAAATTCTATTCCAACATTGCGTAATAATCCTAAGGTAATTGAAAATTGCATAATGTTTTTTTGCGAGGCACTTTTTAGGGATTTTGTACGCCCTTTCTACAAAAACGAAAATATAAATAACAGCGTAGACGAAATTTTAGACAGAATTTTGAAAGATTTTTTTGGAGAAAATTCTTTAATAGTAAAATATTGGTTCAATGCCTATAATATTACGTGGCAGAGGATGATGAATTTTTATCAATTAAAAAATGACACAGGAGGTTTAAAAGATGGCAAAAAATCCTCGTGAGGATTTAAATCAGCAAAATAAATTACTTCAAAAACAAAACGATTTATTGGAACAAAATAACCAACTTTTGCAACAAGTTCTTAATAAAAAATTGGAAATTTCAACGGCAACCAATGAAGAAGAATTTGTAGAAAATATTAATGAAGACGAAATGCGCGACGGTTTTCTAGTCAATTCACACAGAAAAAAATTGTGGAATGTACAAATTGGCTTGATAAATGAATTTGCGCGTATTTGTAAAAAACACAATTTGCCGTGGTTTGCCTATGGCGGAACTTTACTTGGCGCGGCGCGTCATAAAGGTTTTATCCCGTGGGATGATGATGTTGATTTAGGAATGCTCCGCTCGGATTATGAAAAATTTAAACAAATTGCCGCAACTGAAATTAAAGAGCCGTACTATTTGGATCTTTGGTATAATTATCGCTATGAAGGCGATAAAGTTTCTAATCCCGCTGAAGTTGATTTGCCTATGATTACGATTGAAGAAAAAAAACGCTATAACGGGTGGTGGCCTTTCTTTCCAATTTTAAAAATTAGAGACAGTCGCACATTAATATTAGAATTTCCCAATCGCAAAACCTGTCATCAAGGAATTTGGATTGATATTTTTCCTTTGGATCCTTCGCCGCCTTTTGCAAATAATCAACAAGCGGCACTATTTCAAGCTAAAAAAATCTTAATGGCGGCTGCCGTTGCTCCAAACGTTATTGAAGAGGCGTTAGCTAACAATCAGAAATTGGTTATTGAAACTAATGCTTTAAAACAATTTTTGAATAATACTCACAGGCAAAAAGGAATTTATCTGGATAATTTTATGATTAAAAATTTCTATAATTCCGAATATGTTAAGCACATAACTTTAGATCACAGAAACTATAAAACCGAAAATTTCCGCAATTTAACATATTTACCCTTTGAAAAAATAGAAATGCCTGTCCCCGTGAACTATGATGAAGTTTTAAGTATTGATTACGGCGATTGGCACAAAATGGTATACACTCATTCACATTCTATGCAATGGAGCTCCGATATTTCTTACAAGGAATATTTTAAATCCAGTGCTTTTTAATTAAATCCAAAATTTATCATTGTAATGAGGAGGTGTTTTATTTTGGTTAAAGTCATTACCTATGGAACTTTCGATTTATTCCATGAAGGGCATTATCGCCTTTTGCAAAGGGCTAAGGCGTTGGGCGATTATCTTATAGTTGGAGTGACTACTGAAGGCTTTGATAAAAATCGTGGAAAATTAGGCGTAGTGGATTCACTTGTTACTCGTATTGAAAATGTTAAAAATACCGGCTTTGCTGATGAAATTATTGTTGAAGAATACGTAGGGCAAAAATTTAGCGACGTTCAAAGATACAATGTTGATATTTTCGCTATAGGCTCCGACTGGGTAGGCAAATTTGATTATCTAAATGATTATTGCAAAGTTGTTTATCTTGAACGTACAAAAAATATTTCTAGTACAACACTTAGAAAAACCAAATATCACGTTTACAGAGTTGGAATAATCGGTAATGGCAGAATTGCCAACAGATTTATTCCGGAGGCAAAATTTGTCAGCGGAGTAAATGTTCAAAGTGTTTATAACCCGCATTTTGAAAGTGCCAAACTTTTTGCGGATAAGTGGGATATAAATGCTTACGATAATTTAGATAAATTTTATGATTCTGTAGATTTAGTTTATATCGCCTCGCCGCATAATACCCATTATGAATACGCTAAATCTGCTTTAGAACACGGCAAGCACGTTCTATGTGAAAAACCTTTGGTGTTGCATAAATCTCAATCAGAAGAATTATTTAAATATGCTGAACAAAAAAACTGGGGGGGCAGGCTAATTCTTTTTGAGGGAATAAAAACGGCATATTGTCCCGGATTTCAAAAATTACTCGGCGTTGCCCGTAGCGGAAAAATTGGCAATATTCGCAATGTTGAGGCTTGTTTTACCAAATTAGAAAATAAAAATAATCGTGAGCTTACAGATACAAAATACGGCGGGAGTTTTTTGGAACTTGGCAGTTACGTTTTGTTACCAATACTGAAAATTTTCGGTACTGAATTTGATTCAGTTGATTTTAGTACTATTAATGCTGACAACGGGCTTGATATTTTTACAAAGGCATTTTTTAAATTTCCAAACGGAATGGCTACTGCTACTTGTGGGCTCGGCGTAAAATCTGAAGGAAAACTTTTAATTTCCGGCACAGAAGGTTATATAGTTGTTGAGCCGCCATGGTGGAAGACAAATTATTTTGAAGTTCACTATGAAGATTCAACACGTGTCGAAAAATACAATGAAGTCTTTCTTGATGATGGTCTTCGTTATGAACTTAGCGATTTGGTTGCTTGTCTTAATGGAATTGACGATACCGGCTTTAAACTTACTGATAAAGAATCAATCGCAATGTCAAGTATAATGGAAAAATTTTTAGCAAGATAAATTTTGCAAATAATTAAGTCCTCAAAATGTCAGCAAATATTTTTAGAAATGTTTAGCTATAATTGGGGGCTTAATTATGGTTATAGGATATACAACGGGAGTTTATGATCTGTTTCATATTGGGCATTTGAATTTGCTGAAAAATGCCAAAGGGCTCTGTGATAAACTGATTGTAGGCGTAACGGTTGATGAATTGGTAGCCTACAAAAATAAAAAATCTGTCATTCCTTTTGAAGAAAGAATTGAAATTGTTCGCAGTATCAAATATGTTGACGCGGCAATTCCTCAAGAAAATATTGATAAATTTGAAATGTGGAAAAAATTACATTTCGACGTACTTTTTGTTGGCGATGATTGGTATAATTCTGAACGTTGGCAAGAGCTTGAAAAAAATTTTAAACAAGTTGGCGTAAGGATAGTTTATTTTCCTTACACCAAAGGTACAAGTTCCACTTTAATTAATCAAACACTTTTAAAACTTAGGGGCGAATAATCAATGACAGATAAAAGTTTTTGCATGAGTTCCTATTTAATGTACAGATACATTTATGACGCCGATAAAGATTTTGGAATACCACATCAACTAGTTAATTTATCTTTTGAAAGGACGCCGATAAAAAATTCAGATGAATTGATAGATTTTATTAGCAACGATATAAAAAAATCAACAGCTGATAATAAAGCCGCCCTTGCACTTAGCGGCGGAATTGATTCAGCTATTTTGGCGTATTTTATGCCGAAGGGGGCAACGGCATATACTTTTCGCTGTCTTGTTCCCGGTAAAAAAGTTTTAGATGAATCTGAACGCGCCGCCTACTACGCCAAAAAGTGCGGATTAAAACATAAAATTATCGACATTCGCTGGGAAGACGTTGAAAAAGTTGCTGATGAATTAATGTTGCACAAAGGTGCTCCAATTCATTCAATAGAAACTCAAATTTATATCGCTGCCAAACGTGTTAAGGCTGACGGCTTTAATAAATTTATTTTTGGTGAAAATGCTGATATTATTTACGGCGGAATGGACGGCTTACTTTCAAAAGATTGGTTGTTTGGAGAATTTGTTGAGCGTTATTCTTATGTATTGCCGTACAAAGTTTTAAAAAATCCTCAACTGCCTTTGCAACCATTTTATGAATTTGAAAAAGATGGGCGTATAGATGGGCACGATTTTATTAATAAATATTTTAGGCAAGAGGCGTTGGGAACTTACAACAATGCTTGTGATTGTGCCGGAATTAAATTTGTTGGTCCATATTCAAAAACTTATCTTGCAACGCCTATTGATTACGCAAGAATACGTAGCGGAGAATCAAAATATTTAATTCGTGAAATTTACAAGAAACTTTTCCCTAATGAAGATTTACCTGCCAAAATACCAATGCCGCGCCCTGTCAATGAATGGTTTGAAAAATGGCAAGGACCTGCAAGGCGTGAATTTATTCCACATTGTACGGAAAATATGACGGGCAACCAAAAATGGATGATTTGGGCATTAGAAAGATTTTTAAATTTGTTGGATAGGAGATGATTTAATGCATAAAGTTTCTATTGTCCATTCAGATAATTATCGCTTAGAAACAGTAAGGAATGCTATTGCTCAAGGTTTTAAAGATTTAGGTTGTAATAGCGATAATCCATTCAAAGAACTTGGAATTGTAAAGCGGGGAAATTCTGTTTTTATTAAGCCGAATTGGGTTGCCTCAAGGTGGCGTGAATCTTGTCCGCACAAAGATAATTTATATTGTGTTATAACTCATCCTGCAGTTATAGAAGTTGTTGTAGATTTTGTCGCGCAGGCGTTGGAAGGCGAAGGCGAAATTATTTTGGGGGATAATCCTTCGATTGATGCAGATTTTGAAGAATTAATGCAATTTACCGAAATTCGCAAGCTAGAAAAAAAATATTCCGGGCTCCTTACCATAAAAGATTTACGCCCGCTAATTTGTGATGATTTAAAAAATTACGGAAAGAAAAATTTAATGGTTCGTCAATCTGGAGATGATAGAGGCGGCGTTGAAATTAATTTAGGGAAAAATTCTTTGTTGTATGGAATTTCGCCCGAAAGATTTCGTGGGGTTTTTAATGAACGTGAAGATACTATCGCTGCACATACCGGAGAAAATCAGCTTTATACTTTTTCCAAAAGTTTGTACAATGCCGACGTTTATATTTCAATCCCAAAATTAAAGACACATCAAAAAGTTGGTGCAACACTAAATCTTAAAGGATTAGTCGGCAGTATATCGAATAAAAATCAGCTTGTTCATTGGCAAATAGGTTATCCGGAAATTGGCGGAGATGAATATCCAAATAAAGAATCTTATGACGCCGCGCAAAATGCTGAAGTTACTCATCGCGGCGCGTGGTTCGGCAACGATACTATTTGGCGAATGGTCGTTGATTTATATTTGGGGATGAAACTTAAGCCGCGAAAATATTTTAGCATAGTTGATGGAATTATTGCCGGTGAGGGGAAAGGTCCTTTTTGTCCTACAAGCAAATTTGCAAACTCAATTATTGCAGGAGAAAATCTTTTGGCGGTTGATTGTGTATCTGCAAGATACATGGGGCTTAATCCTCAAAAAATAAAATATCTGAAATATTTCCTAGAAAAAAATTTTGACGACGTGAATTTAGATAGTATCACCGTTTTTGATAGTGGCAAAGAAATTAATAACTTCTTCAATTCAACTGACAAATACAAAAACTTTCAAGTTGTCGATTCTTGGGAAACAATAAAAATTTGATGCTGTAAAATTTTGGGGCTTATAAAATTTTTTTGAATGAGGGGAGCTGAATTTCAATGTTAAATGCTACACCAAAAGTTTTTAATGAGCGGCTTATGTATCCGACTTATGAAATTATTGGAGGTAAAAAAATTATGGCACCTTCGGCTAATACTTATCACAGCAATGCTATTCTTGAAATGGCTTTTGAATTTAAAAATTATTTTCGTCAGCATAAAAATGGTTATGTTTTTACTGATAACGTAGACGTTCATTTTGATAACGACAGCGTTTATAAACCTGATTTAGTTGTTGTAACGGCAGAAAATAAAAATATCATTGACTGGAAAAAATCAATTAATGGTGCGCCGGATATGGTCGTTGAAGTCCTTTCAAAATCCACGATGAAAAAAGATTTAACCGTAAAAAAAGATACTTACGAAAAATTTGGCGTCAAAGAATATTGGATCGTCAATCCTTATATGAAATCAATTACTGTTTATCTCCTGCGCGAAGGAAAATTTGAATTTGATTTTGAATACATTTGCTACGACGAAGAAGATTTTGAAGAAATGTCAGATTTTAAAGAGGAAGAAAAGCCGGAAATCAGAATGGAAATTTCTCCTTCAATTTTTCCGGAAATTAAAATTAATTTGCATGATATTTTTGATTTATATTAATTGAACTATTGCCGAGAATTGGAGGAAAAAATTTTTTATGAATTGGCAAGAATCATTTGGAAAAGAATTAGAAAAAAATTTAAGCCGTGAACAATTTATCTTTAACGCGCCAATGACTGAACATACAACTTTCAAAATTGGCGGCGCGGCAGACGTTTTAATTTTCCCGTCGAGCGCGCAGGAAGTCGCAACTATTTTCAAATTGATTGAAGAATTTAAAATCCCCTGCACAATTCTCGGCAACGGCTCCAATGTTTTAGTACTTGATAACGGGATACGCGGCGCGGTTATAAAATTCAGCGATAAGTTTTTTGGCAACATTCGCAAAGACGGTACAAAAATTTTTGCCTGCGCCGGCGCAAAACTCAAAGACGTTTCAAATTTTGCGGCAGAAAATAATTTAAGCGGGCTTGAATTTGCAGTTGGAATACCCGGCAGTATTGGCGGCGCGGTTTTTATGAATGCAGGGGCTTATAACGGCGAAATGAAAAATATCGTCGCGCAGGTTAAGGCGGTCTCTCCTGCAGGCGAATTGAAAATTTTTTCCGGCGAAGATTTAAATTTGGGTTATCGCCAAAGTATTTTTCAAAGTAACGGTTACGCAATTTGTGAAGTCGAATTAAATTTAAATCTAGGAAATTTTGACGAAATTAAAAATACAATGGCAGATTTTACGCAAAAACGCGAAAGTAAACAGCCGCTGGAACTTCCGAGCGCAGGCAGTACTTTTAAACGCCCAAAAGGATATTTCGCCGGAACTTTGATAGATAAAACCGGCTTGAAAGGTTTAAGAGTCGGCGGCGCGATGGTTTCAGAAAAACACGCAGGCTTTGTTGTCAATGTTGGAAATGCAACCGCAGCTGACGTTTTAAATTTGATTGAGGAAGTTAAACGCCGCGTTAGAGAAGTTCACGGCGTTACACTTACGCCTGAAGTTAGAATTATCGGCGAATGAAAGGAATGAGCAAAATTGATTCATATTTGTTACGGGCTTTTTGACGGACAAGGGCTTTATTCAAAATTTACGGGGACTTCAATGCTCTCAATTTTTGAAAATACCTCCGCGCCGCCAAATTCAATCACGGTACATATTTTGCACGACAGCACTTTAACTCAAAGTAACCACGATAAATTTGTTGCCATTGCAGAAAAATACAAACAAAAATTGGAATTTTTCAACGTTGAGGTTTTTTGCGAAGATAAAATTAGAACTGTAATTGAAAAATTAAAAAAATATGTACAAAGTAGATTCAGTATTGGAGCTTTTTATCGCTTGATGATTCATAAAAATTCTTTCAATGAAAAAATTTCCAAAATGATTTATCTTGATTCAGATACAATCGTAAATTTGGATATACAGGAACTTTGGGATTATCCAATGGAAGAATATGCTATTGCCGCCGTACCGGAATTTTGGGCTACGCGCAGTTATATGATTACCGATAAATATCTTATACATTCCGGAAAAGTTACAATAGAAGATTATTTTTGCTCGGGCGTTTTAGTTTTGAATTTTGATAAAATTGATGAGAATTTTTTCTATACAGGGATAGATTGGCTTGCTGAAAATCTTCAATGTGAATGTCCGGATCAAGATTTACTGAATATTTTTTTTACAAATACATATTGCAAACTTCCAGAAAAATTTAATTCTTTTATTGGAGTCTCACAAGCTTTGGATAACAACTTAATTTACAGAAAAATTTATCATTACGCCGGCGATTGTTTGGGGCTTAATATGAAAAATGCTCATGACAAACTTTTTTTCAAATATTTTACAAAAACGCCGTGGTTTGATATTAATATGCTCCAAAATCTTTATGAAGGTACATTGAAAATTTCAGCGTTTGATATAAATAATTTTGCCGTTCAAATTTCCGCCGCTGTATCCGGAAAAAAACGCACCTTTGCGGTTGCTCCGGAAGTTGTTGATACTGCCAAACAATTTTTCATGGTTAAAGAATCCGAAGAATTTTTTGAACTTGATGCCGAAAATCCCGCGCAATCGATTATCGATTCACTTAATCAATCTAACGGGGAAAAAATTTTCTTCATAATGTCAGATAACTATGAACAAATTGGAAATATTTTAGTTGCAAATGGTTTTATTGAAGGCGAAGATTTTATTAATGCAATGCTTTTTTTGAGTAACAATCAAGATAATCTTGCCTATTTTTATAGACTTGTGAAACTTCTATAGGATTTGTTTACAAAGTTTTAAAATTTAACAAGTCGGCTTTTCTTTCTTTAGAAGAAAGGAGCAATGCTCTTACTCATCGCATTGCAAGCCTAGCAAAAGAAAGAATCTTCGCCCGCCTGCGTTTTTCGCGTCTAACATTTCTAAATTCAAAGTTCCGACCGCGTTTTCTCACGTTACTGCAATTTAAAGTCCCAAGCAAAAACGGAGTGCGGCGGGCGTATAACGCGCCTTCTAATCTTTCATTTGTTAACATACTTTAGAAATTGTTGGTAAAATCTGCGCGAGGAATTTTTAACTGTTAGGAGTTTTAATGACTAAGAAAAAAAAATATGTTTGCCAAGAATGCGGCGCAGAATCCATTAGATGGCTCGGCAAATGCCCCGCTTGCGGCAAATGGAATACTCTTGTTGAAGAAATTGTCGAAGAAGTAAAAATTCAACCTAAGCACGCCTTAACTACGGCTTATGAAAGTCCGCGCCGAATTGCTGAAGTTGATTTAGCAGAATTGCCGCGTTTTTCTACCGGCTCCGGCGAACTGGACAGAGTTTTGGGCGGCGGTTTAATTCCGGGTTCAATCGTTTTAATTGCGGGAGATCCCGGCGTTGGAAAATCCAGTTTAACTTTGGCTGTTTGTGCTTACATTGCCAAAAATAATCGCCGCGTTTTGTACGTTACAGGCGAAGAAAGTTCCCGCCAAATTCGTATGCGCGCCGAAAGACTTAACGCACTTGCAGACGAGCTTTTCATTTGCGCCGAAAATAATCTTGAAAGAATTATTAATCACGTCGAAAAAGTTCAGCCGGAACTTTTGATTGTCGATTCAATTCAAACAATTTATAAATCTGATATTGAAAGTGCACCGGGCAGTGTTTCGCAAGTTCGAGAATGTTCGGCAAGTTTGATGCGCCTTTCAAAAAGTCACGCCGTTACAACTTTTATAATTGGACACGTTACAAAGGACGGAAATTTGGCAGGTCCGCGCGTACTTGAACATATTGTTGACACGGTTTTATTTTTTGAGGGCGAAAGAAATGCAGATTTTCGAGTTTTGCGGGCTATAAAAAATCGTTTTGGAGCAACGAGTGAAATTGGACTTTTTGAAATGAGAGACAGCGGCTTAGTTGACGTTCCGGACGCCTCAAAATTATTTTTGCCGGAAAAAGCTGAAGAAATTGGTAGTGTGATTGTTCCAACGGTTGAGGGTACGCGCCCGCTTTTAGTAGAAATTCAAGCCCTTGTAGCTCCAACGCCTTTTATGCCGCCGCGTCGCACGAGTGATTCAGTTGATATAAAAAAAATTCAACTGTTACTGGCAGTTTTAGAAAAGCGGCTACATTTGACAATAGGAAGTTGTGATGTTTATATGAAAACGGCGGGCGGGATTAAAATTGACGAGCCCGCAACAGATTTACCAATGGCGGTTGCGCTTGCGTCTAGTTTTGCAAACAGAAAACTTTTGCCGCAATGTGTAATTTTTGGCGAAGTTGGATTAAGTGGCGAAATTCGCGCAGTTAGTAAGGCGCGGCAACGTGTCGATGAATCCGTTAGAATGGGTTTTCAAAATATTATCCTGCCGAAAAAAAATTTCAACGAAATAAAATCTGTGGCAAATGTAAATTTTTTGCCGGTAGAAAATCTGCGCGACGCCTTAAAAATATCAATGCCGCGTGAGAATAAGGACTAGGGGCTAAGGAATAAGGATTAAGGATTAAGGATTAAGGATTAAGGGTTAAGGGTTAAGGATTTTTTTGGAAAAGGAAAATTTAAAATGACGCAAGGATTAATAATCGTGCATACGGGCGAAGGTAAAGGCAAAACAACCGCCGCGCTCGGATTAGCACTTAGAGCATTTGGCGCGGGGCTGAAAGTTTTGATTCTGCAATTTATCAAGGGCGGGCAAAATTACGGCGAACTTGACGCGCTGAAACTTTTACCAATAGAAATAAGACAATGCGGCTTAGGCTTTACTAAAACCGGAGAAATAGCCGACCATAAAGCCGCCGCCGCCGAAACTTTAAAAATTGCCCAGGAAGAAATTATTTCCGGCAAATGGGATTTAATAATTTTGGACGAAATAAATTACGCGGTAAAATTCGGCTTAATTACTGAAGATGAAATGTTAAACTTGCTAAAAATTCGCCCGCCTGAATTACATTTGGTTTTCACGGGGCGAGACGCCACAGAAAAATTAATCGACGCGGCAGATTTGGTAACCGAAATGAAATTAATTAAACACCCTTACCAACACGGAATAAAAGCACAACGCGGAATAGAATTTTGAAAGGTAGTGTTACTTTGAAAATAAATTTGCGTGTTCATTTTTACGATACTGACACAATGGGCGTTGTACACCATTCAAATTATATTCGTTGGTTTGAAACAGGGCGCGTTGAATTTTTGCGCCAAATTGGAATTGATTTAAACGAAATGATGAACGACGGAATTTTATTTCCGATAGTTGAAATACAAGCGAAATATTTTGAGCCGGCGAAATTTGACGATGAATTGGAACTTGAAATTATTCCCGCCAACTTGACAAAAGTTAAATGGGAATTTAATTATAAAATTCGTCGCGCAGGTGAAGAAAAAGTTTTAGTTGAAGGATTTAGCCGCAATGTTTTTACAAACGCGGCAACCGGTAAAATTTCTCGTCTTTCGGAAAAATATTTTTCAAAATTTAAACTTGAAGAATAAAAAAGGCGCGCAAGGACGCCCGCCGCACTTCGTTTAACACAGGCGGGCGCGGCACTTTTTCTTTGGTACTTGCGCGGCAAGGCGTGCTCTTTAGTACTTTTTTTGCTGTAGAAAAAAGAAAGTACATTTATAAATAAAAAATATTAATTGAGAAAGGTATAGAAAGCCCGCTCACTTCGTTTTTGCTTGGAAAAAGAAAGTACGTTTAAAAATTTAAAATATAAAAAATTTAAATAGAAATGGCGCAAATTACGGCGTCATTTTTTAATTGACAGAATCGCAACCAATATATAAAATATTGCGGTACGGTGTGAGTACATAACCTGTTTGGGAAAGTCTGAGGGAAAACTTGACAAGCCCTCAATGTTCAGGCAGCGTACATGAAATTTGACTGCCGCATTTTTCTACGTGAGAATTTTGACGGTTTGAAATAAATTGTGAGGCGATTTATTTATGTGTGAAAGACTGACAGAAATTTAACGATTAGAATTTTTTTTTGGAGTATTGGCAAGTTTCGCCCTCTGCTTTTTGACGGGTTTTAACGAAAAAAGATAGGGGGTGCAGGTTATACTTATTACAATTTCAGTAGCAATCGTTGCAATAATTTTGGGAGCAGTAGGAGGATACGCGGCGCGTAAACGTACGGCTGAAGCGCAAATAGGCTCAGCTGAAGAAGAGGCACGCCGAATTATTGCTGAAGCTCAAGAAAAAAGCAACGCAGAAAAAAAAGAATCCATTCTTGAGGCAAAGGAAGAAATTCACCGTATGCGTCAAGAATTGGACAGGGATACTAAAGAAAGACGAAGTGAATTGGCACGCCAAGAAAAGCGCGTCGTTCAAAAGGAAGAGAATCTTGATAAAAAAATGGATTCTCTGGAAAAAAAGGAACAACTTTTAAACAAGAAAGAGGCACGGCTCAACGAATCACAAGCAGAATTGGATTCAATGCAAGAAAAAGAAAACGCCGAACTTGAAAGAGTAGCCGCGCTGTCTCGTGAAGAAGCCAAAAGTATTTTAATGGCGGAAGTCGAGGAAGGATTAAAACACGATAAAGCCCTTAGAATTAAAGAATACGAGGCGCAAATAAAAGACGAGGCAGATAAAAAAGCGCGTGATATTTTAAGCATGGCAATTCAACGCTCGGCGGCTGATCATGTGGCAGAAACTACAGTTTCAGTTGTATCTTTGCCAAGTGACGATATGAAGGGTAGAATCATTGGACGCGAAGGCAGAAATATTCGCACACTTGAAACTTTAACCGGCATTGATTTAATCATTGACGATACGCCGGAGGCAGTTATTCTTTCCGGATTTGATCCTGTGCGTCGTGAAGTTGCCCGCGTTGCTCTTGAACGCCTTATTTCTGATGGTAGGATTCACCCTGCGCGAATTGAAGAAATGGTTGAAAAAGCCCAAAAAGAAGTAGAAAATCGAATGAAGGAAACAGGCGAACAGGCAACTTTTCAAGTAGGAGTGCATGGAATTCATCCGGAATTAATTAAACTTTTGGGAAGGCTGAAATACCGCACAAGTTATGGGCAAAATGTTTTAAATCATTCAATCGAAGTTGCACAGCTTGCAGGAATTATGGCAAGTGAATTGGGCGTTGACGTGAATTTGGCAAAACGCGCAGGACTTTTGCACGATATCGGAAAAGCTGTAGATCATGAAATTGAAGGTCCGCACGTTACAATAGGCGCAGATTTGGCTAAACGTTACAGAGAAAATAAAAATGTCATTAACGCAATAGCCGCGCATCATGGCGACGTTGAACCTTTGACAGTTGAGGCGGTACTTGTTGCGGCGGCTGATGCAGTTTCTGCCGCACGTCCCGGCGCAAGGCGTGAAAGTCTTGAAATGTATCTTAAACGCCTAAAAATGCTTGAAGAAATTGCAGAATCCTTTGAAGGTGTTGAACGCTGTTTTGCAATTCAAGCCGGCAGAGAAATTCGCGTTATGGTTAAGCCGGATCATGTTGACGATTTAGAAGCCGTTGCTTTGGCTCATGATATTGTTAAACGTATTGAAAAAGAGTTGGAATATCCCGGACAAATTAAAGCTACAATTATTCGAGAAACGCGCGTGGTTGACTACGCCAAATAATTTTTGAACTACAAGCGAGGGAGAATTTCTACCCTCGCTTTTTCGTAAACGCAATACAAAGGGGGTCTTGAAATGTTCGATTTTCTAAAAAAAGAAAAAAAACCTAATCCGGACGCCAGCAGACTATTGGCGTCAATTCTTGTGGTGTATCCGGCTATTCAATCTGTAACCTATGATTCTAAGGAAGATATTCTTGAACTTTCCTTTGCATTGAGTGGAAAATTTTCCAAAGATGACTTTGAGGATTTTCTAAAATATGTAGCAGAATCAGTTGAAACTTTGCACTATCTGGAAAATTTGTACGGCGCGTCGATTGAATTGAACGTCGAAGGAATTTTTGGAACTTACTTTTTGAATGTTCGCCGTGATATGGCAACTTTAACCTGTAAAGAACTTTCAATGCTTACAGAAATGGCGGCAAATTATTTCGGCGATACTTTGATTGAAGAATTTGACAGCGCAATTCAAGACGAAGAATATTTAATGGAGCAGGAAGATTATTTGGAGCAATGTTTATCAAGTATGCGTCAACTGCGAATTGAAGGTAAACTTGTTGGCGTGCGTGAACAAGAAAAAGTTGTAGTTTATAACAGATGATAAAGACTAAAGACTAGGGGAAAGGGGAATTTATGAAAATATTAATGGTCGGCGATATTTTCGGCAGGGCAGGCAGAAAAACTTTCGCCGAAATTACGCCAAAACTTAAAGCCGAAAAAAATATTGATATAGTGGTTGCAAATGGCGAAAACGCGGCGCACGGCAGCGGCTTAACTGTTTCGACTTTCAACGAACTTTTAAGCGGCGGCGCAGATATTGTCACAAGCGGCAACCACATTTGGAGCAACAAAGATATTCTGGAAATAATTGACAGGGAGCCTTTTTTAATTCGCCCGGCAAATTATCCGGAAGGCACGCCCGGCAAAGGTTTTTGTATTTTTCCCTATCGTTCAAAAAATATTGGCGTGGTAAATCTTTTGGGCAGAACTTTTCTTGCGCCAATGGATTGTCCTTTTGTTTGTGCTGAAAAAATTTTTGAGCAAATTAAAACTCAATGCGATATAATTTTAGTTGACTTTCACGCGGAGGCAACCAGCGAAAAAATTTCTTTGGGATATTTTTTAGATGGAAAAGTTACGGCGGTTGTTGGAACTCATACGCACGTTCAAACGGCTGACGAAAGAATTTTGCCTAAAGGTACGGCTTATATTACTGATTTGGGAATGGTCGGAATTTTAAATTCAGTAATTGGGCTTGATATTGAAAGTGTTATAGAAAAATTTGTTTCCTGCAGACAAGGTAAATTTCTTGTACCGGAAAAGGGCGCGTGTATTTATTCAGCCGTCTTGCTTGAAATTGATGATTTTACAAATGAAACTAAAAGCATTGAACGAATTAAAATTATTTCAGAATAAAATTTACAGAAAAATTTAGTCGCGTGTAGCTATTTTATATTTTTATTTGAAATTGACGACTCTACAAAAAAATTAAAAATATTAAAATAATGTGCATTATTTAAGAGTAGCAATATTGCAACTCTGTTATGGAAAAGTAACTTGTTCAATAATAAAGTAAAGGATTTTGACAGTATTTGAAGAATATTTATAACTAATAGCGACACAAAAATATATTTTTTTTACTTTTTGCTATTGAAAGGAAGAAACAACTATGGAAATTCTAAAAGTTTCAGCAAAATCAAATCCCAATTCAGTGGCTGGAGCACTAGCAGGAGTTATTCGTGAAAGTGGTAGCGCAGAAATGCAAGCCATTGGCGCGGGGGCTTTAAATCAAGCAGTAAAAGCAGTTGCCATTGCGCGGGGCTTTGTGGCTCCCTCCGGAATGGATTTAATTTGCATTCCTGCCTTCACTGATATTGAAATTGACGGAAACGAACGCACGGCGATTAAATTAATTGTAGAGCCGCGCTAGGTTTTTTCGGAGGGAAAAATAATGCCGAGCGACTTGCATACGCATACAATTTTTTCAGACGGCTCCTATTCGCCTGAAGAACTTGTTGCAATGGCTAAAAATATCGGACTAATATATTTTGCCATAACCGACCATGACACGGTTGACGGTGTAAAATATCTTTACGAAAATGGAATTTATCCTGACAGAGGAATAAAAATTATTCCCGGCGTCGAATTCAGCGCAAACAACGCAGATCACGATATTCACATTGTAGGATACAATATTGACATTTACAACGGCGCGCTTTCTGATATGATAAATGAAATTTCTGAGGCCAGATGGACACGCTTTAGCGAAATTATTAAAAATCTGCAAAACAAAAATTTTAATATTCGTGAAACAGACGTTTTGCAAGTGGCGGGTTCCAGTCGTTCAATAGGCAGGTTTCATATAGCGCGGGCTTTAGTTAAAAAGGGCGAATTTAAAACTGTTCGAGAGGCGTTTGAAAAAATGCTGGGCAAAGATAAACCGGCTTACGCGCCGCGCTATTTCCCTGAATTTGAAGAAATTGTTGATGTCATTCACCAAGCGGGTGGGCAGGCGATTCTTGCTCACCCAAAATTGGTGGAAAATGATTCTCTTGTTGAAAATATTTGCACTAAAATTGACGGCATAGAAGTTTTTTATCCTAATCATCAAATGCAAGATATTCAAAAATATTCAAAACTTGCCGAAAAATATAATCTTCTGGTTGTCGGCGGCAGTGATTATCACGGCGCAGCATCAAGATTTGTTAGTGCGCTGGGCGATTTTACCATTGCTGACGATTTAGCAAAAAAAATTTATGATTTAGGCGTTAGAAATAGGGATTAGGTGTTGGGAATTATTTCCTAAATGGAGGCTGCGGCAATGGATGTTATAGCATTAGTTGGACCAAGCGGCACGGGCAAAAGTCATCGTGCTTTAAAAGTTGCACAAGAAAATAAAGCTGACGCAATTATTGACGACGGAATTTTAATTAAAGATGGGCACATTATCGCCGGAGAATCCGCCAAAACTGAAAAAAGTAAAATTATGGCAGTTCGACGCGCAATTTTCGTTTTGCCGGGACATGCTGAGGCAGTTCGTGAGGCTATCAGAAAAATTCAGCCGCACAGAATTTTGGTTATCGGCACTTCTGAAAATATGGTTCACAAAATCGCCAAAACTTTAAAATTGCCTTCAATCCAACTGATTATTCGTATTGAAGATATTGCCTCTCGCGCAGAAATTGATTTAGCGCAATTCCACCGCCTAAAGGAAGGCAAGCATATTATTCCGGTTCCAACTATTGAACTTAAGCCGCACTTTTCCGGCTATTTGATAGATCCTTTGCAGTCTTTATTCAAACGTTCAAGAGTTAGGCGGCGTAAACTCGGCGAAAAATCCATTGTGCGCCCTGTTTTCAGTTATTACGGCAAATTAATTATTGATGATAGAGTTATTCATGCAATAGTTGAAAAAATCGTCAAGGCGCGGGAATTTGTTAAAAATGTAAAAAAAATTACAGTTGAGCACCTTTTTAAAGGCGAAGAAGATCGCGGTTTGCAAATTACCTGTGAAGTTATTTTGAGTTACGGCAATCACATTCCAACGCTTGTTGAACAAACGCAAGCTAATATTCGAGAGGCTGTTGAATATACAACCGGTATGATTGTCCACGCAATTAATATTAACGTCAAGGCTTTATACGTCGATTCTCAACTTTTACGATAAAAAAAATTCCCCTTTGAGGGCTTTTTTTTTGCGCAGAATAATAAATCTAAATTAAACAAATTTATTACAAAATAAAAAGAGCCGCCAAAGTTGACGGCTTTTTTTTACAAATTCTACGGCTAAATTTTTAATTCAAAGTTCAAATTTTTAAAAATCGTCGCGCAGATTTTACTGTAAAGATTTTAATCTTCAAAAGTACTTTCATTATCTTCTGGAATATTTTCGGTTTCCTGTTCAAAACTAATTCCCTTACTCAAAATCGCCTCACGAATTTTTTGGTCAATTTCATTTAAAATTTCGGGATTTTCAGTAAGAAATTTTTTAGAATTTTCTCTGCCCTGCCCTAATTTTGTACCGTTGTAAGAATAAAACGCGCCGGATTTTGTTACAATTTCAGTTTCAACGCCCATATCCAAAATTCCGCCGACACGTGAATAACCCTTGCCGTAAATTAAATCAAATTCGGCAGTTTTAAAGGGAGGTGCAACTTTATTTTTGGCAACTTTGATTTTAACGCGGTTTCCAATAACTTCAGTCCCCTGTTTAATCGCCTCGCCTTTGCGAACTTCAAGGCGAATTGTCGAATAAAATTTTAACGCCTTGCCGCCGGTTGTAGTTTCTGGATTGCCAAAAAGTATTCCAACTTTTTCTCTAATCTGATTGATAAAAATTGCGATAGTTTCAGTGCGCCCGATAACTGCGGTAAGTTTGCGCATAGCTTTACTCATCATTCGTGCATGAAGTCCAATAGAGGCATCGCCCATTTCGCCTTCAATTTCTGCCTTTGGTACAAGCGCGGCAACTGAATCAATTACAACAATATCAACCGCGCCACTGCTAATCAGAGAATCTGCAATTTCTAAGCCGTCTTCGCCGGTATTAGGTTGCGAAACTATAAGTTCATCAAGATTGACGCCCAAATTTTTTGCGTAAACAGGGTCTAAGGCGTGTTCAGCGTCGATAAAAGCCGCTATTCCGCCTTGCCTTTGAACTTCCGCTATCATATGCAAAGTTACGGTAGTTTTTCCGCCCGCCTCCGGTCCGTAAATTTCAATAATTCTGCCGCGTGGCAAGCCGCCAATTCCCAACGCTACGTCAAGCGGCAAAATTCCTGTCGATACGCTTTTCACGTCGATATTTCCAATATCGCCCATTCTCATTATTGACCCTTTGCCAAATTGTTTTTCAATCTGTTTCATTGCTGCCGCCAATGCAGCTTTTTTTTCAACTTCATTTTCGATTTTGTCCATTCTTATAACTCCTTAAAATTTTTTCAAAAATTAATCCCTAGTCCCTAATTTCAGTGCCTTCAGTTTCGCCAGTCCAATCAACAAGCCCACCAAATTCAAAAACATTTGAATAGCCATTTTCAGCCAAAAGTTTTGCTGAATCTTCTGCGCGACGCCCCGTCCAACAGTAAACTAAAATTTTTTGCTTTTTATCTTTCAACGGCGCAAAATTTCCCTTTCTAATTTCATCAATCGGCAAAAGTACGGCGTTTGGAATGTGCTTTTTGTCGTATTCTTCCTGCGTGCGTACGTCCAAAATAATAATATCATTTTGAGTTTGCATAATTTTTAACGCCTCATCTTGATTCAAATGTTGGTAGGTATTGCCAATGCCGCAACCCGTAAAAATCGCTACAATAAAAATTATCAGCAATAGAAATTTTCTTTTCATAGAAATTAGCCCCTCCAAATCCAAATTAATCTTCAATATTAATTTTAGTGTCGTCAACATCGCCTTTCCAATCCGGAATCGCTCCAAATTCAAAAACATTTGTGTAGCCGTTTTCAACCAAAATTTTTGCCGCCAATTTTGAACGCCGTCCGGAGCGGCAGTAAATTAAAATTTTTTGATTTTTATCTTTCAGCGGCTCCAAGTTTCCAATTTCTATTTCTTCAAGCGGCAAAAGTACGGCGTTGGGAATACGTTTAATGTTGTATTCTTCCGGCGTGCGTACGTCCAGAATAAGGATATTTTTTTCAGTTTGTATAATTTTTTCTGCTTCGTCAGGATTTAATTCTGTGAAAGTGTTTGACTCCTTGCCGCAACCGGTAAAAATCGCCACAATAAAAATTATCAGCAGTAAAAACTTTTTCATTTTAGTACCTCTGTCAAAGTTTGAATCATCTGTGGAATATCGATAGGCTTTGCAATATGGCTGTTCATACCTGCCGCCTTCGCCCGTTGAATATCTTCAGAAAAAGCATTGGCAGTCATTGCGATTATTGGAATATTTGCAAGCGCGGGATTTTCCAATTTGCGAATAGCCGCCGTTGCCTCGTAACCATTCATTACAGGCATTTGAATATCCATTAAAACCGCGTCAAATTCGCCGGGCGTGGAATTTGCAACTTTTTCTACTGCAACTTTTCCATTTTCCGCCGTGTCAAGTTGAAAGCCAAATTCTTCCAAAATCAACGACGCAATTTCCCTGTTAATTTCGTTATCCTCGACAAGCAACAATTTAATTTTCGTGAAATCAATATCGCCGCTGAAATTTTCGTCAAAAATATTTTTTTCCGGCTCCGGCTCTTCATCAATAATAGGTAAATCTACATTTACAATAAATTCAGTACCCTTGCCGAGTTCAGTTTTGACGCCGATATTTCCGCCCATTAAGTCAACAATGCTTTTAGTTATCGCCATACCTAAGCCCGTGCCTTGAATGTTTGAAACGTTCCTGTCGCGGGTGTAAGCCTCAAAAACCGTTGCCGCAAATTCCGGACTCATTCCCATACCTGAATCTTTGACGCGCAATTCATACATTCCAATATTTTCATCTTTTATCCCCAACTGAGCGAGCGTAACAGTAACCGCGCCGCCCTCCGGCGTAAATTTATAGGCGTTGCTGATTAAATTCAAAAGTACACGATTAAGGCGCGGCGTATCGCACATTACAATTTTGTTTTGAACATTGGAAGTATCGACGGTGTATTTAATTTTTTTGCCTTCCATTTGCGTGGAAAATAAATCCCGCACTTCGTCCAACGCCTTCACAATATTTGACTTTGTAATATCAAGTTCCATTTTGCCGCTCTCAATTCTTGACATATCCAAAACGTCATTAATCAGCGCGAGTAAATGTTTATTCGACGCCTCAATTTTTGTAAGATAATTTTTCACAAGCGGCGATAAATCTTTTTCTTTCTTGATTAAAGTTGTGTAGCCTATAATCGCATTCATTGGCGTGCGTATATCGTGGCTCATATTTGAAAGGAAATTGCTTTTCGCCTTACTGCTGCGTTCAGCCTGCGCCTTTTGAACTTCAGCAGATTTTTCACGTTCCATCATCAAATTGTAAACGTTAAACATTATAAAAAGTGCTACGGTTATCAACGCCATTTGCAAAAGATTGTGACTTGTCATTGACGCAGAAACAAAATTCATTTGACTTTCAAGATAATATTCAGAATCATATTTTTCCCTGTAATTAAATTTTACGCCGTGTTCTTTAAATTCTTCAACATAATATCCGCTCAAATTATCCAAAACTTGCCGCGTTGTGTCGTGCGTAGCCTCGCGCAGCCATAACATTGACGTAAAAAATATCAGAAACAAAGTTACAATCCAAACAATCGTTGACTTTCCAAAACGTTTTTGAGTGTCTCTGCTGAAAATATATCTGAAAAAAGCAAATCCCAAAATACTCCAGCCAATCAAAATCAAATATGATTCATTTGACATTGCGTCGATAACCAAAAAATTCGGAACTAAAAAATACAGGAAAAAAATTACCGAAATGACACAACCAACCGCGCCCGTAATTTGCGCCTTAAAATTTCCAAGCCGTCGCGCAGTGATAAAAGTTACAACTGAAGTATAGGTGTAGTCGATTGTTGCACCGATTGTATTCACGTCGATAATCCAATTTATAGCCGTGCGCCCCAAAAATGGAATTGGTAAGGACAGTAACATTATAAAAAGAATTGCGTTTTGCGGAGTTTTAAATTTGTTTAACTTGCCGAACCACGCGGGAAGTAAATCATCACGAGTTAAAGCGTAAATCAAGCGGCTAGCCGCAATATAATTGCCGACAAGCCCCGTTGCAACGCCGCCAATTATCGCTGCCGCCAAAATTTTTAAGCCCGTATCGCCCATAAAATAATTTATAGCGTAAAAAGTTGGCAAGCCTTCCAATCTGCCCTTGCCTTGCAAATTTTTTAAATCGTCAACATATTCAACCCAATTCCAATAATCAGAAGGCAAAGTTGAAACTGCAATGATTGTTAAAAAAATGTAAACCGCCGCGCTTGTCAGTATCGCAAAAAATATAACGGCGAAAGTTTTTTTCACGGAAAATGTAAAACCTTCAGCGGATTGTGAAATTGATTCAAAGCCGACGAATGCCCACGGAGCAAGTACAACAATTCCAAAAATCGCTTTTTCCGGAGTTGTATTCGGATTGAAAGCGGGCGTAATTTCAGAAAGATTTACGCCGCTGAAAAATACCGCGCCAATTCCAATTAACACGCCGCCAAAAAGAATCAACGCCATAAAAGTTTGAACGTAAGCCGCAACTTTGCCGCCGCGTATGCAAACTGCGCCCAAAATCCACAGCGCACCTAATGAAAGTAACGCCTCGCCAAAATAAATTTCATAGCCGGCAATATTGTAATGAAAACCGAATTGAAAAGTATCGCCCAAAAAATTTCTGAAAATAATTGGCAGGGCAGTTGCATTCGCCCACGTTATCGCAATGTAAACCAGAATTAAAAACCACGCGCTTAAAAAGCCGTGGTCATATCCTAAAATTTTTTTTGCGTATGCATAAGTTCCGCCCGCGTCAGGGTACTGATTTATCATAAAGTGGTAGTTGTAGCCAATCAGCAACATAACGCCCGCGCCTATCGCAATTCCTATCGCAGTTCCCAAAGGTCCGGCTATTGGTAAAAAAGTTGTGCCGGGCATTACAAATGCTCCCCAGCCTACCGCACAGCCGAACGACAACGCCCATACATTAAGCGGCGATAAATATTTGTTTAAATTGTTTTTTGTTTCTTCGCCTTCTGCGTCCATTAGTGGATAATTTCTCCTTCGTCGAAATTAAGGCAGTAGGCAGTAGGCAAAAGGCAGTAGTAAAAACTCTTGCCTAATGCCTAATGCCTCTTGCCTAACATCACATGTAGTCAACTGAAGATTTGCGGCGATCCTGTTTCATAATACCGAGCTTTTCTGCGACCCATTCAACAATTACAAAGAAAACCGGAATCAAGAAAATTCCCATTGAAGTAGCAAAAAGCATACCGCCGACAACCGCCACGCCCATACCGTTACGCGCCGCACTTCCTGCGCCGACCGCCATTGCCAAAGGTAAACAACCAATGATAAAAGCCAGCGAAGTCATTAAAATTGGGCGAAGACGCAAGCCCGCCGCCTCAATCGCCGCTTTAACCGGTCTCATTCCTCTGTCAACGCGCACTTTTGCAAATTCGACAATCAGTATTGCGTTTTTCGCCGCCAAGCCGATTATCATTATTATTCCAATTTGCATGTAAACGCTGTCTTGCAAGCCGGCTTTTTGTACGCCGAACATTGCATAAAGTATCGATAAGCCCCATTCTGAAACAACCGCGCCAAAAATTCCCGTCGGTACTGTCATTAAAACTGCAAATGGTACTGTCCAACTTTCATAAAGCGCGGCAAGCATTAAGAATACAAAAACCAGTGCTAACGCCAAAACTTGTCCTGTTGAACTTGCAGCTTTTTTCTCTTCGCGGGATTGTCCCGACCATTCAATATTAAAGCCCGTGCCTGCCTCTTCGTGTACAACTTCTTCAATAGCATTCATAGCTTGTCCGGAGCTGTAACCGTCCGCCGCGTTGCCTTGAATTGCAACTGCGCGAGAAATATTAAATCTTGAAATTTGAGTGGGACCTGTGCTAAGGCGCGGCGTTATCAAAGTATCAAGCGGGATTTTTTGCCCGTCACTGCCCTTGACGAAAATAAATTTTGCGGCTTCAGCCTCCGAGCGGTACAAAGTATCAGATTGTAACATAACTTTGTACGTGCGCCCAAATTCGTTAAAGTCATTAACCTGCATACCACCGAAATTAACTTGTAAAGCCGTGAAAACGTCGCTTAAGCTTACGCCCAAAAGTTTAATTTTTTCTCTGTCAATGTCATATTCAACAGTTGGAGAGGCAATGTTAAAAGTTGTACGCACGCCTTGTAATTCGGGGCGTTGATTAGCCTTTGCAACGATTCTGTTTGTAATTTCGTTAAGTTCCTCGTTTGTGTGTCCTGCCATGTCTTGAAGTTGCAACGACCAACCGCCGACGTTACCTAAGCCGGGAAGTGCGGGCGGGTTAAACGCTATAACTTGCGCCTCAGGCGTAACCTGCGCGCCCAATCTGAACATTGTACCTATACAGGCATTAATTGACGCCTCCGGTCCGCGTTGTCCCCAAGATTTTAAACTGCAAACAATAATTCCCGCGCTCGGCTTTGAACCGCCGGAAAGAATATCAAATCCCGTTGCAGACATACAAATTTCAAGTCCGGGCATTTCTTTCATAACCGCCGCGCTTAACTTGTCAATCGTTTCAATCGTATGATTCATTGAAGTACCTTCCGGCAAACTTACAGCCGTCATAAAATAGCCTTGATCTTCTTCAGGTACAAATGTTGAAGGCAGCCTTGAATAAACCATTGCCATTAAAACACAAACTACCGCCAAACATACAAACGCCAAGCCGGAACGCTTGATAAATCCTGCAACAATTCCAACATAAGAATCTTTTGTACGTTCAAACCAGCGGTTAAACGCGCCAAACGCTTTATCAAAAATTCCCGCCTTTTTATTGGGGTCTTTCGGTTTTAAAATCATCGCACAAAGTGCCGGCGTCAAAGTTAAAGCTATAAAAGCACTTAAGCCCATTGAAATTGCTATTGTCAATGCAAACTGTCTGTAAAGTACGCCCGTCATACCGCCCAAAAATGCAACCGGTACAAAAACCGCCGCCAATACAAACGCAATAGCTACAACCGGTCCTTGTACTTCGTCCATTGCGCGTTCTGTTGCGTCGACAGGCTCCAAGCCGCTTTCCATGTGGTGCTCAACATTTTCAATAACAACTATAGCATCGTCAACAACCAAGCCTATCGCCAAAACCATTGCAAAAAGTGTAAGCGTGTTTATTGAAAAGTCCAGCAAAATAAAACTTGCGAATGTTCCAATAAGTGAAACAGGTACTGCCAACAGCGGTATTAATGTTGCACGCCAACTTTGCAAAAATACAAATATAACTACAACAACCAATACCAACGCCTCAACGAAAGTATGTGCAACTTCTTCGATTGATTCACGAATATAATCTGTTGAGTCCATAATTTGTCCGATTTTTAAACCGGGCGGCAAATCTGCTTCACTTTCTGCAACAAGTCTTTTAACTTCAGCAACCGTCGTCATTGCGTTTGCGTCACTTGTCAAAAGAATACCGAAACCTACAGCCGAATTGCCATTATACTTACTGATAATGTTGTACGCCTTTTGCCCTGTTTCAATTCTTGCAACGTCTTTCAAACGAACAAAGCCGCCTGCGCCGTCGCTTTTAATGATAATATCGCCAAATTCTTCAATCGTGGTTAAACGCCCTTGCACTTTGCCGGTATATTGTTTTTCTTGCCCGATATTAACAGGCATTGAACCGATTGTACCGGCGGCGGCTTGCTGATTCTGCTCATTAATTGCGGAGGTAACTTGCGAAACAGTTAAATCAAGTTCAGCCAATTTGTCAGGATTCAGCCAAACGCGCATTGAATAGTCCGCGCCGAAAATTTGAAGATCACCAACGCCATTGACGCGCTTAACTTCGTCCAGTAAATAAATATCTGCGTAGTTTTTCATAAAAGCGCGGTCGTATCTGCCGTCGGGCGAATACAATGCAAACATTAACGCCATTTGACTTGAAGATTTACGCGTTACAACGCCTACAGATTGTACCGCGCTCGGCAAACTTGCATTTGCAACGGCTACGTTATTTTGAACTTTAACAGCGTCCATATCGCTGTCAGTTCCAACTTCAAAGACAACAGACAAAGAATAACGCCCCGTGTCATCAGAGTTGGAGCTCATATAATCCATACCCTGCGTACCGTTTACTTGTTGCTCGATAACCTGCGCGATAGTTTGGTCAACAACTTCAGCATTTGCGCCGGTGTAAGTTGTACTAACTGAAACGGTCGGCGGCGAAATTTGCGGATACTGCGCTATTGGCAACTGAATACCCGCCAAAACTCCAACTAAAACAATAATCAAGGAAATGACGATTGCAAAAATTGGTCTGTGAATAAAAAACTTTGCCACGTCGTCGCCCCCTTATCGAATAATTTTAAAAACGCCCATTTTGCCCGATTTTAAAGACGTAGCGGCACTTTTATTTTTCTTAGGTATAAACCCTTTAACTTTGTTCAAAGATGCGTCTACGTGCATTTTAGCCTTGATTAAATCGATATTAAAACTTTTCACGTTGCCGCCCCCTTAAATTATAAATTTGACGTAAAGTTAAAAGTTGCCTGTAATTTTTACTGTAATGCTCATAGCGGCGATTTTGATTTTTGAAGTTATTTTTTGTTGCCGTGAAACTTTCAAATGAATTTTTGGGAATTTCAAGACGTTTAAGAAGACGTTTTAAAATTTTGTTAAAAATTTTCATAAAGCCGCCCCCTTACTGATTCAAATTGGCGGGAGCATTTGGATTGTTACTGGTTGCGCCGGAAATTGTATCAGTTTGATAAGGTGTTGTAACATTTGCAAGCGTAAAGCCCATTTCGCCGGGTGTAACTTCAGTTGCCGCTAAATCGATGCCCTCGCGCAGATTTGTTAAACCTTCAACAACGATTGTATCTTGTGCAGTTACGCCGCTTGTTACAACATAATAACTGCCAATTTGTTGTCCAAGTTCAACCGGCTTTGCAACAGATTTTCCATCTTCGCCGACAGCCATTACAAAAGATTTACCCAAAAGTTGTTGAACGGCGCGTTGCGGAACTAAAATAGCATTGGGAATAGTTTCGCCTGTCATTTTTACGCGGGCAAACATTCCGGGCATTAAAATTCCGCCATTATTTGGAAAAACCGCCTTCATAACTAAGGAGCCGGTATTATTTGCAAGTTCCCTGTCTGTTTCAACAATTCGCCCTTCATAGGGATATTCTCTGCCGTCAGAAAGTGTAATTGTAACGTGAATTGGATTATGATCCGCTTGCATTGATTGAACTGTCATAAATCTAAGATATTCATTTTCGCTGATTGAAAATTGGGCAAAAATTGGGTCAAGAGAACCGATAGTAACAAGGGTAGTTGTACCCGCGCCCACAAATGTACCAACTGCAACATCGTCAACGCCGAGTTGTCCACTCATTGGCGCGTAAATTTCAGTATCAGCCAAATTTTCCATAGCAAGTTGGACTTGAGCCGCCGCCGCCGCGCAAGCTGCCTCGCGGGCTTTTACCAATGCCGCTTGAGTTGTTACTGTTTGTTCGGCTATTGCATTTTCTTTTAAAAGCATTTCGTTTCGCTGTAAATCAATTTGCGCGTTTTGATAATTGACTTCAGCCTCTGCCAAAGTTGCACGCGCCGCCATTACCTGTGATTGATATTGCCGGTCGTCGATTTTGAAAAGTAATTGCCCTGCCTCTACGAATTGCCCGCCTATTACGTGTTTTTCTACGACGTTTCCTGAAATTTTGGATTGTACTTTAATTTCGTCCGTTCCTACTAATTGCCCCGCGTATTCACTGGAAAGCGGCGCGTCTCGTTGTACTACTTTCATAACTTTTACTTGTTGTTTAGGTGCCTGTGCTTGTTGCTGTGGTTGTTCTCCACAACCTGTAAAAATCGTTGCTGAAAATGCTAGTATAATTGCTGTCGAAATTATTTTCTTTTTTGAAAAAAACACACGTACCCCTCCTTCTTAAAAATAAAAAAAATCTGCAATAATTTTAAAATCTTGCAGATAAAAAGTCAATTCAAGTTATGGGCGCGGAAGTGTATTTTGGCTGAAAATGTACGTTAAAAAATTTTTTTTATTACGAATTTTTTTATTAACCTTATACAATTTAAAATTTTTTATTTTAAGCAGTCGGCATTTCTTTTTTTTAATTAGACGCATCCTGCGCAAAAGTGCCGCGCAAGTCCTATGCAACAATTTTTGGTAAAATCTTGCCGCCAATTTTTTGGCGTTTCAAAAAGCGTTTCGCGCAAGTCTGACGCCAGCAAGTCTAGTTTGAGGCTTTTTTTATACGGCTCCAAAATTCTTTCTTCCAAAATTTCTTTTGAGGTTAAATGCCGTGCAACTTTCGTAACTATTGGCAAATTTCCCGCTTTACGAATTTTTTTTAAAATTTTTTGCCCGCGTTCATTGAAGGCTAAAACTCTTGCGTAGTCTCCAACTTCCAAAATTTTTTCCGGCGTTAAATCCAGTAAAAAATGCAGCAATAATCTTTTGATGCGGCTAATTGGAAACCTGCGATTGACTACGCCGCCTACCAATTCATCAAAATTTTTTGCCACTCGCGCAGATTCTATCAGCTTAAATTCTATTCCCTCATTCATACCATAAATTTTTTTTAAATCTGCCAAACTTGAGGTTAAAATTTTTGAAAGTAACGGGCGAAATAAAAATTTTTCGTCAACAAATTCAGTTGATTTTAAAATTTCTAAAACATTTGGCGGTACTGAAATTTTTTGCCACTGCACAGGATTTTCATAAATTGCGCGCCTAATTTCTGTTGCACTTGAAATAACTTTGCCGCGTGGAATTAAAAGCGGCGTTACATTTTCCGGCAATGCCCGCAAATATTCAATCGCCAAAATTGTATTCGGCAAGCGCAAAAATTTTTCTTCAATCTGCGCGACTCCTGCTAAAATTTTTGTAACTGCCGCCGCGTATGACTTGCCGCTTGACATTTCCAATTTTAGTTTTTCGCCAAAATTTTCATCATTGAAAGTTGACGCCGCCAATTTTAATTTTTCTAAATCTGAAATTTCCGCGCCAAATGCTAAAGTGTCAATTCCAATTTTTGAAAGTAAATTAACCGCGCCGCGTGAAAAATCTTGAGCACTTCGTACCGCGTAAACAAAAGGCAATTCCAAAACTAAATCGACGCCGCCCTCAACTGCAAGCCGCGCCCGCGTCCATTTATCCAAAATCGCAGGAGTGCCGCGCTGTGTAAAAATGCCACTCATTACCGCTACAATTTCGGCATTTGAAAATTTTTTTATTTCTGAAATTTGGTAAGCGTGCCCGTTATGAAAAGGATTGTATTCAGCAATTATTCCAATCAATTTGCAACTTCCTTTAAAAAAATCCCCTAGAAAGTGTTTACAAATTTTAAAGACTTAACAAGTCGGCATTTCTTTCTTTAGAAGAAAGAAACGCCTGGCAAAGAAAGAATCGACACCCGCCTGTGTTTTTCACGTTTAAGGTTACAGTAATTTAAAATTCCAGCCGCGTTTTCTCACTTTACCGCAACTTTAATTTCCAAGCAAAAACGGAGTGCGGCGGGCGTCCTTCGATACTTCAAATATTACATTTGTTAACATACTCTAGCCCCTAGTCCTTATTTTTGTACTGCCTCCAAAGATTTTATTGCAACTTCAATCATGGAATCGTCCGGCTCGCGTGTCGTCAAATATTGCAACCACAAGCCCGGCATTATCGCCAATCTTACCAATGAATTTTTTGAACGCCCCGCAAATCTGATTATTTCGTAGGAAATTCCCGCAACTACCGGCAATAAAAGTATTCTCGATAAAATTCTCAACCATAAATCAGGCCAGCCCAAAAACGCAAATACAAAAATACTTACAATCATCACGATTAACAAAAACGCCGTGCCGCAACGCGGGTGTAAACGTGGAAATTTTTTTACATTTTCAACTGTCAATGGTAAATCTGCCTCGTAGCAAAAAATCGTTTTATGTTCTGCGCCGTGATATTGAAATACCCGCTGAATATCTTTTGTTTGTGAAATTGCCGCTATGTACAAAATAAAAATCGCCAGCCGCAAAAATCCTTCAGCCAAATTAAAAATTAACGGGTCGTCGGTTATTTCGTGTAAAAATTTGGCGGCAAAAGTTGGAATTGCTATGAATAAAACTGCCGCCATTGCAAACGCAAAAATCATTGTCAAAATTAATTCTTTGTCAGAAAGTTGCTCGTCGTCTTCGCCCACCGCCTGCGCTGAAAATGACAACGAACGCAAGCCCAAAATTAAACTTTCAATCAAATTGACGGAGCCGCGCAAAAACGGCAATTTTAAAAATTTATAGCGGTCTGCGATTGAGTGTACATTTTTCACTTGAACATTTATATTACCGTTCGGTTCTCTTACAGCTGTTGCAACTTTTCCAAATCCGCGCATCATTACGCCTTCAATTACGGCTTGTCCGCCAACAATAGGTTTTTCCAAAAAAATTTCTCCTTCGTCGAAATTTTAGGGGTTAGGTGTTAGGGAAAAAATTTCTTAATCCTTAAATAAACAGTCTACTACAAAACTAAAAAATTTTCCATTTGCAGGATAAAAATTATTGGCGGCGAAATGTAAAGCAGTTACAAAGTTGAAAAATCTGGGGGCGATTTAATGGCAAATGATAAACCGCGTAAAGGCGACGAGACCGCCGGCGATAAAAAGGGTATTTTGCTTGAAACAGGTACTAACGAATTTGAAATAGTAGAATTTAGTATTGGAAAGGTTAATTACGGTATAAACGTTGCAAAAGTTAGGGAAGTAATTCAGCGCGTGCCGGTTACTGCAATGCCGCAAGCTCATCCGTACATTGACGGGCTTTTCACTTTGCGTGGCAAGGCTCACCCGCTGGTAAATTTGCCGCGTTGCTTGAATGTGGCGTCCGGCGAAGAGGCTAAAAATATTATCGTTACCGAAATTAATAATTACTACGTCGGCTTTTTGGTTGAAAATGTTTCACGTATTCACAGAATTTCGTGGAAAGATATGGAGCCTGCGCCGGAAGTCGGCGATCAATCCCGCGTTGTCGGTATTATCAAAATGAGCGATAGAATTGTTTTGTTGCTTGACTTTGAAACAATTATTGCTGAAATTAATCCCGAAATTAACGCAAAACTTACAACAGTTGAAGATGCAACTGAAGATACTCGTTCATTGCGCGCAAATGTTCATGTTGTTGTTGCTGAAGATTCTGCTATGTTGCGTGATTTACTTGTTACAACTTTGCACGATTCCGGCTACAGATTTGTTAGGGACTTTGGCAACGGTATGGACGCTTGGGAATATCTGCGCAACCTTTCAACTAAAGACGGTCCTATTTATAATCATGTCGGCGTTGTTGTTTCAGATGTTGAAATGCCGAAAATGGACGGGCACCGCCTGTTAAAACTTGTACGCGATAACGAACGCCTGCACGAAGTACCTTTTGTACTGTTTTCTTCGTTGATTAGTGAAGAAATGCGCTTGAAAGGTGAATCACTCGGCGCAAGCGGGCAAATTTCCAAACCTGAAATTAATCAGCTTATTGCTTTATTAGACCATTTAATTTTTGGTAAACCCTTAAAAGGACCGAACGATTAAAAAATTTTTTCTGCCTGCGCGAAGGGCGCGGGCTTTTTTTGTTAGGAGGAATTTAAATGAGTATTTTAGCCGCAGTGGCAGTACCGCACCCGCCAATAATTTTGCCGGAAATTGGGCACGGCGAAGAACAAAAAATTTCTGCAACTTCAAACGCTTATAAAGAAATTTCCCGCCGAATTGTTGAATTAAATCCCGACACAGTTATTATCACGAGCCCGCATTCCATTTTGTACGCAGATTATTTTCACATTTCGCCGGGTGATTCTGCTGAAGGAGATATGTCAAGATTTCGTGCGCCGCAAGTCAATTTGAAAATCAATTACGATACAGAATTTGTTGAAAAACTTAGCAACGCCGCAATGACTGAAAATATTCCTGCCGGCAAAATGGGCGAACGTGAAAAAAATTTGGATCACGGCACATTTATACCAATTAGATTTTTGGAGCAAGCCGGCTTAGATTTAGACAAGGTAAAATTTTTGCGAATTGGACTTTCCGGCTTAAGCGCGGCGATTCATTATAAATTTGGGCAGATAATTTCAAAAGTTGCAAAAGAACTTAACAGGCGCGTTGTTTTCATTGCGAGCGGTGATTTATCGCACAAATTAAAATCTGACGGACCTTACGGATTTGTTGAGGAAGGACCGCAATTTGATAAAGCTGTTATGGAAAATTTGGGCGGCGCGGATTTTCTGAAACTGTTGACAATGGACAACAAACTTTGCAACCGCGCGGCTGAATGCGGCTTGCGTAGTTTTTGGATAATGGCGGGCGCACTTGACAGAAAAAATATTTCGGCTGAAAAACTTTCTTATGAAGGACCTTTCGGCGTCGGTTACGGCGTTGTTTGGTTTGAAATTGGCGGCGAAAATCTTTCCAGAAATTTTGACGTGCAACTGGAAAATTTTAACCACGCAGAATATATCAACCGCAAAAAAAATGAAGATCCCTTTGTAAAGTTGGCGCGACTTAGTATGGAAACTTTTGTAAAGACTCACAAGCCTGCAGAATTGCCAAAAGATTTACCCGCCGAAATGACAACTCTTCGCGCAGGTACTTTTGTAAGCTTGCACAAGGACGGAAATTTGCGCGGCTGTATTGGAACTTTTTTACCAACAACTGATTCAATCGCACAGGAAATTTTACAAAATGCAATTTCGGCTTGTTCGAGAGACCCGCGCTTTTCGCCTGTTGAAATTTCCGAACTTGAAGATATTGAAATTAGCGTTGACGTTTTAGCCGAGCCGGAACGCGTTTTTGACATTAAAGATTGTGACGCAAAAAAATACGGCGTCATCGTTGAAAACAACGGACGCCGCGGCTTGCTGTTGCCGGATTTGGAAGGCGTTGACACGCCACAGGAACAAATTGCTATTGCAAAGAAAAAAGCCGGTATTCCCGCCAATGAAAAAGTTGCGCTGTGGAGATTTGAAGTTGTTCGCCATCATTAAAAATTTATTTAAACCAAGTGACTGCATTCAATCTGGAGGCAACTACTCCAACTTGTGGAACATTGGGGTCGTCAAAATAAAATGTATGCCACACTTTTTGCCCGGCACCTACATATAAGCCTTGAGGGTAAAAATTTTTGTCTGAATACGAATAAGTGTGTCCACCATATTCAATCCATAAATTCATTTTTACTCTGGTAACAGTTGCTCCCCTGTCTCCATAGTTGTGAACGTAAGATTTAACTAAAACACGCCCTCTTTCCATTATAACTTGAGTGTTGCTGTCAATGTCTACATAAATATTCGCCGCCGCATCGACGCTTGGTACCCCCCCCGTATACAGGGACGCACTAACAAGCACTGTCAATATAAAAATTTTGAATACGTTGAATTTTTTCTCCATTTAAAACAGCTCCTTTCAAAAAATTTAATCTCCACAGCAAAATCATTGTAACAAAAGAAAATTTCACTTTCAAGGCGATTCAAAAATTTAATGAAACTTTAATAAATAAAAAAGCCGCCGAGTTTTCGACGGTTTAATTTTTTTATTCGACGTTGACAGGGTGCTTTAAGAAATTTAAAACTTGTTTGTATTGCGATTTTAATTTTTCCGAAATATCGGCTTGAATTGAATCTGCAAGCTCAATCAGCGAAATTGAAAAATCTTTCCTGCGCGAGGATTCGTCTTTGTGCGGGATTAATTTTTCTATAAATTCAGTAATACTTTCGCCGTGAAAAATATTTCTGCCCGCCGCGTAAATCAGCAAGCCTGCCGTTACAAATGCCGAAATTATCCACGGGACGGCGCGTGCCAAATGTTTTGCAAGGAAAGGAACCAAATTTTGCAGGATTAAAAAAATCACGCCCGCCAATATTCCCAAAAATATGCAAAAAAGTTTGAAGGCGAAAGTTGCGGCTGAAAAAGTTAAACTGAACACGGCTAAAAAAAATTTCGCAAATACGCGCAAAATTCCCGCTCCAAATATCAACAAAATTATTATCGTTAAAGCTAACATTAACATTGCCGCCACTTCCTCTCAATTACAATGTATCAAAAATTCTATCGCCCGCGTCGCCGAGTCCCGGCACAATATAAGCATTTTCGTTTAATCTTTCGTCAATCGCCGCCGTGTAAATCGGTATTTCCGGATGATCTTCAGAAATTTTTTTAATTCCTTCCGGCGCAGAAATTATGCAGACAAAAACAATATCTTTTGCGCCGTCATTTTTCAGCATTTGCAACGCCGCAGAGGAACTGCCGCCCGTTGCCAACATTGGGTCAATTACGATTATCTTTTTGCCTGAAATATTCGGTGGCAATTTTTTATAATATTCAATCGGCTGATGTGTAGTTTCGTCACGAACAAGCCCAATAAATCCAACTGCCGCATTTGGTAAAACTTTCAACGCGCCGCTAACCATTCCCAGCCCTGCGCGAAGTATCGGCACAATTACAAATTCTTCAGCCAAAACTTTTGCCTTACATTTTTTTATTGGCGTTTCAATTTCAATTTCTTTCAGTTTAAAATTTTTGGCAACTTCATAAGTCATAAAAGTTGCAATTTCTTCAACTGTTTGACGAAAAATTTTTGAAGGCGTTTCTTTTCGCCTAAGCAAAGTTAATCTGTCTTTCAAAATTGGATTAAAAATTTCGTTAATCATTGTAAACTTCCTTTGCAAAGCCGAACGCCGCCCACGCCTTAGGCCAGCCGGTATAAAATGCTAACTGCGTGATAATTTCAACCATTTCAGCCTTTGTAACGCCGTGATTTTTTGCGTTGTTAATGTGAGACTTTAACGCGCTTGTAAAAATCCCCGCGCCAATCAATGCACTAACCGTAACAATGCTCCTATCGTGCAAAGACAAAATATTATTTCTGCTCCAAACTTCGCCAAAAAGTATATCGTCGTTGTAATGGGCAAAATCCGGCGCAAAATCGCCTAATCTGTCACGCCCGGCAGTTTGTTTTTGAAATTCGCCTTCATTTTCCGGAATTACAAAATCATCACCGCCGTAAACTTCCTTTGCCATTGGAAAAACCGCCCACGCCTTAGGCCAGCCCGCGTAAAACCCTAACTGCGTGATAATTTCAACCATTTCTGCGCGAGTTACGCCGTTTTTCTTTGCGTTTTCAATGTGAAATTTTAAAGAGCTGTCCAAAATCCCGCTGCCTACCAATGCGCTAATCGTTACAATACTTCTATCATGCAAAGACAAAATATCATTCCTGCTCCAAACTTCGCCAAAAAGTATATCGTCATTGTAACGCGCAAATTCCGGCGCAAAATCGCCCAGCCTTTCACGCCCTGCAGTTTGTACTACTTTTACAGCTTTTTTTTCGTTTGACACTTCCGCCGCCTCCAATGTTAATAAATTTGTTGTAAAAAAAATCCCTGCCGCCAAACTTGCAGCAATAAATTTTTTCAGCATAAGCAACCCCCGCCATTAAAAATCCTTAGCCCTTAATCCTTAGCCCTTAATAAAGCTCTGTTAAAAATTCTTCAAAGGGCAAGCCGTAATTCCACGGCAAATTTAAATTTTCGGCGTGCAAAATACATTTGGTAACAAAATCAGCCGCCTTGCGTACAGCCGCCGTTAAATTTTCGCCATTCATAATTGACGCGGCAACTATCGCAAAAAATACGTCGCCCGTGCCCGACCTGTCACTTCCCAATTTTTTTGAAGTCACAAAATCAATCTTGCCGTTATCGTAAATAAAATTTGTAATGTTGGAGCCGTCGTCCGCGTCAAGATTTACGCCCGTTATCACAACTTGCCCGCCGCGCGTTTTCGCCGCAATATTCGCCGCCATTATCGCCAAATCTGAATCTGAAATAATTCCGTCCGCAGGGTAGGGAATATTCAAAAGTTCGCAAGCCTCCGTTAAATTCGGCGTCACTAAATCTGCGAAATGCAAAAGTTTTCTCATTTCAATGCACATTTCCCGCGTATACGATGCATAAATTTTGCCGTGATCTCCCATAACAGGATCTATCAAAATTTGCGCGTTAGAATTTTTTAAAAAATCGCTTACAATTTCAATTTGAGCCGCCGAGCCTAAAAATCCCGTTGCAACGCCGTCAAATTCCAAATTATTCAGCCGCCAACTTTTTATGTAAGCGTCCATTCTGTCTGTAAAGTCATCCATAAAATAATTTTTGTAGCCGGTGTGCACAGACAAAATCGCCGTCGGCAACGGACAAACTTGAATTTTTAAAGCTGAAATTAGCGGCAATTCAACTGTTACCGAACAACGCCCAAATCCCGTAATGTCATTTATCAGGGCTAATTTTTTTTGTTTCAAAAATTTTTCCTCCAAAATTATTCGTGCC
>FLNY01004553.1_pt1 | contig 48965 bp, 52 predicted proteins | sample 1140381 | NCBI WGS metagenome assembly FLNY01 (sample SAMEA3878172, study PRJEB12797) | bioreactor metagenome | biome: Moose rumen | place: Sweden | collected 2011-10
GGGGGATTAAATCTGAAGGTTTTAATTCGCCATTTTTGGCGCGGCGTGCAAATTCGGCAGTTGCCGTAAAAAGTACATCGCTTGAAGAATTTAGCGCAGTTTCGCAAGAATCCTGCAACACGCCGATTATAAATCCTACGCCTACAACCTGCATTGAAATATCTGAAGGATATTTAATTTTACTAAACGGTTAAAAATTTTTTAGCGGGGGATTAAATCTGAAGGTTTTAATTCGCCATTTTGGGCGCGGCGTGCAAATTCGGCAGTTGCCGTAAAAAGTACGTCGCTTGAAGAATTTAGCGCAGTTTCGCAAGAATCCTGCAACACACCGATTATAAATCCTACACCTACAACCTGCATTGAAATATCTGAAGAAATTCCAAAACTTGAGCAGGCAACGGGAATTAACAAAAGTGAACCGCCTGCAACGCCCGACGCGCCGCAAGCTCCAACTGTCGCAATTATGCAAAGTAATAAAGCCGTCGGCATATCTACATTAATTCCTAAAGTATGTGCCGTTGCCAAACTCAAAACGGCGATTGTTATTGACGCGCCCGCCATGTTGATCGTTGCGCCGAGCGGGATTGATACAGAATATAAATTTTCGTCAAGCCTCAATCTTTTGCACAAACTCATATTTACAGGAATATTTGCCGCTGAACTTCTTGTGAAAAAAGCGTAAATTCCACTTTCGCGCAGGGTTGCAAAAACCAGCGGGTAGGGATTCATTCCAATTTTCAGCCATACAATCAGCGGATTCATTATCAAGGCAACGCTGAAAAATGCGCCCAAAAGTACCGCCAATAATTTTGCATAGCCCAAAAGTGCGTCAACGCCGGAAGTTCCTATTGCATCAGCTACAAGCCCCATAATTCCGAAAGGCGCAAAACGAATTACCCATTGTACAACTTGAGTAACTGCCGCCGCCAAATCTGCAAGTACTGTATGTGTTTCATCGCTTGCATTTCTCAACGCTAAGCCGACAATTACGCCCCACGCCAAAATTCCTATGTAATTTGCATTTGTCAGCGCGTGAATTGGATTATCTACAACATTCATAATTACATTTTGCAAAACTTCAACAATTCCACTTGGCGGCGTAATGCTTGAGCCTTCAGTTTGCAAATTTAAAGTTGTAGGGAATAAAAATGACGCCGTAACCGCCACCAATGACGCGCAAAAAGTCCCTATCACGTACAGCTGAATTATTGGTTTCATTGAAGATTTTGATTCTGCCTTTTGCGAAAGTGCATTCATTACCAAAACAAAAACCAAAATTGGCGCAACGCCTTTCAACGCGTTTACAAACAATTTGCCGAAAACTGCGATGACGGGAATTACCGCCGGTACAAATAACGCTAAAATAATTCCTACTACCAGACCAACGGCGATTAATTTTATCAATGCTGTTTCGCCGTAAATCTTTCCTACTTTGCCTAACATTTAACAACCTCCAAAAAAAATTTTCAGCGCAGATTATACCACTGATAACTATTTATTGACAAATTGTTGACATTTTAAAAATCAATAGTTATTCTTTGCTGCAAGGAGTGATTTTTATGAAAAAATTTATTTGTGCAGTATTGATGGGCGGAATTTTATTTACAGGTTGCGGCAGCGTAAAAGCCGTGTCGCAGTTTGAAATGGAACCGCCTAAACACTTTGAAGAAATGATACGTTTCGAAACCGCCAAAACTATTGATATGGGCATAACTTTTAAACAGTTTGCTGATAACTTTGCAGACACTTTGGATAGTATCGGCAATTATTCGCAGTACTATATTTTTAACGCTACCTTAAAAAAAGGCTCTGTAAAAGATGTATACCAGTATAATTTTCATTCCAATTTATCAATGTTGGCAACAATTAGTCATTCTACCGGTAATGTCATTGAGGTTAGCTTTATCGCAAGTCCCCAAAATGAGACTCATATTGTCGAAATGATAACATTGTACGGAATTTTAATGAAAACCTTGAATCAAGGATTATCTGACTATCAAATGAATCAACTTTTGAAACAGGTTTATTGTCATCCGGAGAATATTTCGGAATTAATCAAAAATAACGGTAAAGCTATACAGGGAAATATAAAATATACCACATTTTTTATAGAAAATAACGGTTTATTTATGCTTAATGCTTCGCCTAAGGATTTTTAATTTGCAGGAAAAAATTTTGTATTGCAGAATTTTAGGGCAGATTAAATTAGAAAGGATCTTTTAATTGATACAGATAAAAAATTTAGGATTGCAACTTGCCCAAAAAGAAATTTTTTCAAATTTAAATATTGAAGTTAAGCGCGGTGAAAAGTTAGGAATAACGGGCGGCGAAGGCGCGGGTAAATCTTCACTGCTGGATATTTTGGCGGGCAGATTAATTCAAACTGAAGGCGAAGTCAATATTTCCGGCGAAGTTTTAACCGTAACGGGAAATATTTCAGCAGATTTTTCAGAATTGCGAATGGCTGAAATGTCCGCACTTGAAAAATTGAAACGTACTGTGCGCCACTTAAACGACGAAGAAATTATTTTATTGCTTGATGAACCTACAAAAAATCTTGACGCGGAAGGTATTGAATGGCTGATAAATTTCCTGCTTGAACGCCAAAATTTGACGGCGGTTATCGTCAGCAACAACAGATATTTTTTAAAGCGCACTTGCCCAAAAATTATTCGTCTAGGCAACATTCAAGCTCCCAAAATTAATTTGAATTGCCAACCGCTCCCTGAAAATTCTGCAACTTTGGAAGTCAATAATCTTTTAAAAGTTCGCGCAGGTGAAACTTTATTTAAACACGTCGGCTTTACAATTCGGCAGGGGCAAAAAGTCGCACTTGTAGGGAAAAATAAATTGGGACGCTCTAAACTTTTAAAAACTTTGTACACTGCGTGGAAAAATAAAAATCCGCACGGCGGCGCGGAACAAGGTACAATAAAATTCGCCGAAGGCTTGAAAGTGGCGTATATGCCACAAGTTTTTTCAAGCGCAACGGCGAAAGTTGAATTGGATAATCTGCGCGACAGTGACGCAAATTTTTTACTTTTGGACGAGCCGACAGCTTTTTTGGATTTACCAAATATTGAAGAATTTGAACGCGCCTTGCAAAATTTCAAAGGTACAATAATTTTTTCTGAAGACGACCGCGCTTTTTTGGAAAATGTTGCAACCAGAATCATTGACGTTGCGCCGAGCGGCACGGTTGACAGAATTTCTACTTACGAAGAATTTTTGGCAAATGAAACTGTCAAACAACAAATCAAGGAAAAATATAATTTTTAGGCAGTAGGCAGAAGTAAAAAGGCAGTAGGATAAAAAAACTCTTGCCTAATGCCTAATGCCTCTTGCCTAAATAGTACCGTAAATTAAAGACTTCATCATTAAATCTGCGTCGCGTTCTTGAATAATTCCGGCGTCCGGTAACCATTCTTCAGAAAACAGCGGCAGATTTTCGACCATTTCCTTTATAACCAAATTCACGGCTTTTATCGACTGTGAATCCTGCGGCGATTTTAAAAATTCACCTAAAGTCAAGCCAACTGTAAACATATCCTCTTCATTTAGGGCGCGGGTTGTCGGGTCTAAACTCGAAAGGCGCAATACCGGATAAGAAATTTTATCGTCGGAAGTCATTAATTTTTCTGCCTTTACCAACAAGCCGGCTTGCTCTAATTTTTGTGCAGTTAGTGCGCCGTCGATATTTTTGGGCAGTTTTACAAGTACCAAATGATTTTCAGTCGGCGAAAAAATAACTTCAACTCCGGATTTTTTTAAACCGTTTTCTAAGGCGCGGGCGTTATCCAAAACTTGTTGTGAATAATCTTCATATTCAACGCAGGTAACTTCTTTGAAAGTTATCGCCAGCGCGGCAAGTACATTTTTTTTCAAGGATACATGCCCTGTATCAACTACAGTTTTTTCTAAAAGGTCTGCCAACTTATTTTTCGCCAAAATAATTCCCGTTTGCGGTCCGTGCAATGCGTCACTTGCAGAAAAAGTTGCAACGTCGGCGTAAGGCACGGGCGATTTTATTTTTTTTGCGGCGATTAAGCCGGAATTTTGCCCTAAATCAATCCACAGGTTAGCTTTAACTTCATCGGCGATTGAACGCAATTTTTTATAATCGATATTGTGCGGATAATTTACCGGCGAATAAATTATTAACACGGGCTTATTTTTCAACGCCAAATATCTTACCTTGTCAAAATTTAATTTAAAATTGTGCGGCTCCACTGCAAAATTTATAAAATCATATTGCATTTGGTCTCCTGTACAATGTTCACTTTTGCGCAAATTGAAAGATAAAATTTTATCGCCTTTTTTCGCCAAAGCCAAAAGTACAACACGGGACGCCGCAACGTGATTTCCAATTCTCAAAATTGCGTGCTCTGCTTGAAAAAGTTCACAAGCCCTTTTTACCGCCAATTTTTCAATTCGGCTGTAATGTTCAAAAGAATGGTGTCCAATAAAATCATTGCCTAACGCGCTGCCTTTCAGATATTGCGATAATGGCGAGGCTGCACTGTCTGTTGGAATTAGCGAAAGGCTAGAAACTTGCCGGTCGAAAGATATTTTTAAAAGTTCGCACAAATCCGGATCAAATTTTTGCAGTTGCTTAAATAGTTTTTGATTTACCATAGAAAAAACTTCCTTTCATTAGACTTTAATTGAAAATGTAAATAAAAAAAATATCGCCCGCCGCACTCCGTTTTTGCTTGGGGCTTTAAATTGCGGTAACGTGAGAAAACGCGGCTGGAACTTTAAATTATTTTTTGTTTGACGCGAAAAACGCAGGCGGGCGAAAGATTCTTTCTTTTGCTAGGCGTTTCTTTCTTCTAAAGAAAGAAAAGCCGACTTGTTAAACTAAAAATAAAATTTAAGCAATTCCCGTTGTCATAAAGAATAAAATGCAAAGGAACGGTATAAAAAATTTAATGACCATCAAAATAATAATATCAAAATAAGAATCCTTGTGAGTTAAGCCGCAAATAGCCAGCAAAGTCACAAGCGCGCCTGCGTGTGGAACAGGATCAATTCCAATGGAGGCAACGGCAATAATTCTGTGTAAAGCCTCAAGCGGTATTCCCTGCGCAGTTGCCATTTGCGCCCATTGTTCGCCGAGCATTGAAAGTGCGATTGTTAAGCCGCCCGACGCCGAGCCGGTAATTCCGCCCATAATATTTGTTGTTACAACTGCTGAAACTAAAGGACCTGCACTATCGCCAATATCTATCAAAATTTCTTTAATTGGTAAAAATCCCGGCATCATTACCATAACGCTACCGAATGCAAATCCGGACGCAACATTTAAAACAGCCGCACAACTTGACGCCGCGCCGTAATTTATAGTTTCCAAAAATTTTTCTTTGTTGTGTTTAAAGTGTCTGCGCCCAATATAAGCCGCCGCAATACTGCTTAAAACTAATGCAACACTGATTGACCAAATTGAATTTACTTTGCTGACACTTGCCGCCAATAAAGTCAATTTCAGCGGTTTAAAATCTTCCAAAATTGTTTCTTCCCAATGAAAGCCACTTTCCAAATTGAAAGGGTTGCTTAAAATTATATTTATCACGATAACCATTAACAGCGGAATACTTGCCATTTGCCAACTTGGTAATAATCTGTCGCGGCGTTGTTTTGGAGCAATTTCTCCGCCGTAACCTTCGCCTTTAGATTGTAAAGATTTTGCGCGGAATGTAAGCCAGCCCATACTTGCGCCCAAATATAAAAGCGTGGCAAAAATTCCAATTCCTACGCCCGCCCAAGTCGAAGTACCAAAAAAGGCTGAAGGGATAATGTTTTGAATCTGCGGAGTTCCCGGCAACGCCACCATTGCAAATGAAAATATCCCCATCCATAAAGTTGCCGGTAAAAGTCTTTTGGGAATGTCAGCTTTTCTGAAAATTTCCGCGCCGAACGGGTACATTACAAACGCTACTACAAAAACACTTAAGCCGCCGTAAGTCAACGCCGCGCAGCCTAAAATTACTGCCAGTACTGCCTGCTTTTCGCCCAGCACGTCCATAATTTTTCCCGCTATTGCTGATGCTAAGCCGCCCTTTTCCATGAGCCGCGCAAATACTGCGCCAAACAAAAATACAGGGTAATAAGTTTTAGTATATTCGGCAAGCCGCGTCATATACATTTCGCTGTAAATTGGCATTATTCCAAAATGACTGAATAAAGCCGCCAACATAGCAAAAAAAGGCGCGATTAAAATTATCGACCAGCCGCGATACGCAAATAACATTAAGCCGACAATCGCCACGCCTATACAAAAAGTTTCCAATTATGAAGACCACCTTAAAAAAATTCTCCCTGCTTGCTCAATCAATTCAAATCTTTAAAACAATTTTAAATATCGTCAAAATGGGCTAAAATATCAACGACAAGCCGCCTTCAAACTTTTTTTGAAAGATTTATACTTAAACTTTTAAAACCTTGCTTAAATTTAAATATAATGGGCTTTTTTAATTTAAATTTTGCTAAGTGCTAAGTCCAGCGCATTTAAAACATCGTCAACATTTTCTTTTGTAATGACAAGCGGCGGCTGAAAAGCCATGACATTTCTACCAACTCCGCCCTTTCCAATTATAAAGCCGTTGTCTTTCAAAATTTCCAAAACTTCGTCAAGTTCCTTAGCGGCAGGCGATTTATCAGCGTGGACAAATTCTGCGCCAATCATTAATCCAATTCCGCGCACGTCTCCAATTATTGGATATTTTTTTTGCAAATTTTCAAGCCCGCGTTTAAGTTGTTCGCCGCGCAGTTTTGCATTTTCCATTAAATTATTTTCAGCAATATAATCTAAAACTGCAAGCCCCGCCGTTGAAGAAACAGGATTTCCGCCCAAAGTTGACGCGCCCGGGCGTGTATAAGTGTCTGCAATTTCGGCGGTAGAAATAAACGCGCTGATAGGTTGTCCGTTGCCCAACGCCTTTGCAACACTCATTATATCCGGCTCCACGTCAAAATTTTCTATCGCAAACATTTTACCGGTTCGCGCAAATCCCGTTTGAACTTCATCATCAATCAACAACGCGCCGTAATTTTTCAAAATTTCTTTGACGCGCTTAAAATAATTTTTCGGCGGTACAACAATTCCGGCGTTGCCTTGAATCGGCTCGGCGATTAGCGCGGCGGGTTTTCCGCTTGTTGCAGTTTTGATAATTGTTTCAATTTTATTGGCACATTCTAAATCACATTCGGGATATTTTTTGCCGAGCGGGCAGCGGTAGCAATAGGGATTAGGCGCAAAATTTATCCCGCCGACGGGAAAATTATCAGTGCGCCACATTCCAATTCCGGTTAAACTCATTGTTAATTTTGTGCGCCCGTGCAAGCCGTTTTGAAGTGCAATAAATTCTGAACTTTTTGTGTAAATCGACGCCAATAAAAGCGAGCCTTCATTAGCCTCAGTGCCGCTGGAGCAGAAAAAAGATTTTTGCAATTTGCCCGGCGTAACTTCAGCTAATTTTTCGGCAAGGTTTACAAAATTTTCGGTAAGGTAGATATTGCAGACGTGCTGAAGATTTTTAATCTGTGCGATGATTTTTTCAGTGATGAACGGATTGCAGTGCCCGCAATTTATGACTGAAACGCCCGCGTACATATCAAGATATTTTTTGCCTTCGCTGTCAAAAAGGTATTGCATTTCGCCGCGCACAAATTCCGGCGGGTTAAAATAAAAGTGTCCTAAGCACGGCATAATAAATTTTTTCTTTTTGTCAAGGACGCCCTGCGCCCCAATGTATTCTGTCATTTATTTTTCCTCACTATCGTTATCGGGATTAGGAATTTCGATATTTGGCGTGTCAGAATTTTCTTCAAGTTGGAGAATTTTATTTTCAATTACGTTGTAGCGAACGTGCGAATAAGTTTTCTTTTTTACTTTCAAATTTTTCTCAAGTTGCAAATTTTTTTCTGCTTTAATTGTAACATTGCCGTAAAAGTCAACAATTTTATCGCCCCAGCTGAAAATTGCAGTATCTGAAGTTACGCTGACAATTTTTTGGCTGTTAAATTTGACATTGCCTACAACTTCGGCGGTTTTTGTTTTCCATTGCAAATAGGCGTTATCGCAACTGAAAGTTTCGTTATCGTGCTTAAGGTTGACTTTACCTTCAGCCCAACATTTTTGAGTTAGGACGTTGACTTTTGCCTCATTGGCTGTGATTGTGGCGTGGTGCCCGTGATTGTTAATTTCAACGTGAACATTATCCTTCAAAACATAATAGCCTTTTATCATATCAAAATAAGTTTCGCCCGCCTCTATCTTAGGCATTTCTGCGAAAGTTTTTGCAGGGAAAATTAACAGCAATAAAATTATTGGCAAGATTTTTAGCAGTTTCATTTTGTTTCACCTCTTTTTTATTTATGAATGTACTTTCTTTGAAAGAAATAAAGAATCCCTAGTCCTTAGTCCTTAGTCCTTAATCCTTATTCCTTAGCCCTTATTAAAAAATCTGCGGCAGAAAATCTGCAATGTCAATCGTAATTGGCATAAAGTACAAGCCGCCATTTGTATTTGAAATAAAATCTATAACTTTGTGCGAAAATTCAACATTCCAATTCATAGTCGGCTGAAAATCTTTTGGGAAAACGGCTTTATCTTTGCGCTCCCAATAACCTTTTGAACGCACGCTTAAAACCGGCGAAACTCCCCAGTAAACGTCAATACCGTCCAATAAGTCTGCATACATTTCCAAAAAGCGCATATCAAAAAAAGGTTGAGTAAAAAGCCCTGCCGCACCTGCTTGCATTTTCCTTTCAACTTTGTAAAGTTCTTCACGAATACCGCTGCGATATTGATCAATTCCCGCGTAAACTTTTACATTGGGCAATTCTTCCCTAAATTTTCTTATTACGTCGATTGATTCGGTAGGATAAACAGTGCGGAGCATATCTTGCGGCGGGTCGCCGGCAATTACCAAAACTTCAGTAATATTAAATTTCTCAAAAGTTTCTTTGAAGGGCAACGGCTTAGTTAAGTCAATATCCATTGCGCGGACGTGCGGGATTGTTTGAAGTTTCGGCTGTGTAATTTTTGCCGCCTCCCACGGGCGAATTTCACAGCGCATTATATCCGGAATGTTTACACAGTCTACCTGCGAATATTTTTTTAAAATTTCGACGTCGCGCAGGACTCCTTCTTCACTGTGCGGTACAATTTCTACGGCTATTCTTCCCATAACAATTTCTCCTTTCATTTGAACGCCGTTATTATAGCAGATTTATTTTAAAATTACATTAGCGCAGTATTAATAAATCCAATTATTCCTTGTCAAAAAAAATAATCTAGATTATAATTCTGAAAGCGATGATTATTTTTGTATTCAACGCATTTTTTAGGAGGATTTTTTATGAAATTGGTTATTACCGTTGTTGGAAAGGACAGGGTGGGAATTATTGCGGCGGTTACAAAAATTCTTGCCGATAATGAAGTTAATATTCTTAGTATCAATCAAAATATTTTAAACGGTTTTTTTAATATGATTCTGTTTGCTGAGGCGAATGAAAGTAAAATCCGGCTTGTAGATTTACAAGCGGCGTTAAAGGCGCGTGGCGAAGAAATTGGCGTGGAAATTAAAACTCAACATCAAGATATTTTTGACGCTATGCACAAAATTTAATTCAGTAAAAGTTTTAAATTGAAAGGTGTGTGCTTTTTGAAAGTTGTAATTTTGGCTGGAGGGCTTGGCACTCGTATAGCTGAAGAGTCTCAATTCATTCCAAAACCAATGATTGAAATTGGCGGCAAGCCGATTTTGTGGCATATCATGAAAACTTATTCTCATTGGGGGCACAATGAATTTATAATTTGCGCGGGTTATAAACAACACGTCATAAAAGATTTTTTTTCAAATTATGTTTTGCACAATAGCGACGTAACATTTGATTTTTCAGGCGAAGGAAATATTACCATTCACAAAAATTATTCTGAGCCGTGGAGGGTAACTGTTATAAATACCGGCTACAATACTTTGACAGCCGGGCGAATAAAAAAAATTCAGCCCTATACTAACGGCGAAAGTTTTTTGCTTACTTATGGCGATGGCGTTTCTGACGTAAATGTAAATGAAGTAATAAAATTTCATGAATCGCACGGAAAAATTTGCACAATAACAGCAGTTCAACCGGAAGGGCGTTTTGGGGCTTTAACTCTTGACGGCGATAAAGTTTTATCGTTCAGAGAAAAATCAAGAACCGACGTCCCTTTTATTAATGTCGGTTATATGGTCATGCGTCCGGAAATTTTTGATTATATCGAAGGTGACTTCATGTTGGAACAGGAACCTTTTGATAAAATTCTTCAAGCTGATGAAATGCGCGCTTATAAGTATACCGGTTTTTGGCAATGCATGGACACAATCAGAGATCAAAGAAAATTAGAATCACTCTGGCAAACCGGAATGGCTCCTTGGAAATTGTGGGAAGATAAATTTTAAGTAAAGGAAGATGGAAATAATTGATTCATGTTGCTTACAGACTTTGGGGCGGCGATGGAGTCTATGCAAAAATGCTCGGCGTGTCTATGCTTTCAATGTTTGAAAACACAAAAGAAAAAGTTACTGTTCACATAATGCACAATGACAGACTTACCGCAGATAACCATGGAAAATTTTGTTACATTGCCGGTCAATACAACCAACAGATAGAATTTCACAACGTCGAAGAAATTTCCGGTCCCACTTTAAGAAAATTTGAAAATGTGTATCCCGATAAAACGGGAGTAAATTCCCATTGGTATCCTTTAATTGCGCACGAAGTTTTTCCGAATCTGGACAAAATAATTTGCCTTGGAGCTGACACTGTATTTAATTCTATTGATATTTGTGAACTATGGAATACTGAATTAAATGAAGATTTTCCTTTTGCAGCAGTAGCAGAATATGCAAATGGAGTAAAGTTTCAAGGTCCCCCATTAGTGCGAAATGGTCTCGTTGATCATGACGATTATTTTAATGCCGATGTTTTTCTTTTCAATCCAGATTTCTTTCGCAATAATTTTAAACTTATTTTAAAAGGCTGCGAGACTTTATATGTTCATGGCTATGCTTATCTTTTTGAGCAAGACACTTTGAACTATCTTTTTTCAAAAAAGTATCAAAAATTACCAAGTAAATTTAACATGGTATTAAACTGGGTACGTGAACGGGGAGAAAATCATTTGCAAAAGGCAATTTATCATTTTGCTGGCGGTAAAATTTCCAAACCTTCATTTGATACAACAGATATCTACAACAAACTCTACCTAGAATATTTTTTGAAGACGCCGTGGGCAAATGCTGAAATGTTTGGCAATTTGAATAATGCCTTAGAGAAAATGTTCAAGCAGATTCAAAATAACTCTAAAGATAGTCTTTTATACGTTGCAAATTTACTTAGCAAACGTAGCCGCGCTTTTCTTTGTGAAAAAGATTTTCAAGAATCTGTACGCCGAATTTTTGAAGTAACCCCCGACGAACTAATTCTTAATACAGAAATGGGCGGCGAAAAAATCATTCAAGAATTAAATGAAAGGCAAAAACGGGGGGGGGTAGTAGAAAGATATATAATTCTTTTTGTTATGGTTGACGATTATTTGCAAGCCAGAAATTTCTTGTTAAGTCAAAACTTTGTTGAAGGCGTAGATTTTGTCAATGGCTTTGAATTTTTATCTGAACGTCACGGGCTTAAATTTAGTTTTGATTCTAAGCCGTTACTTCAAGCTTTGTAAATCAAAATTTGTGAAGATAAATTTTAAGAAAGGAAGATGGAAATAATTGATTCATGTTGCTTACAGACTTTGGGGCGGCGAGGGCTTTTTTGCAAAAATGCTCGGCACGTCTATGCTTTCAATGTTTGAAAATACAAAAGAAAAAGTTACTGTTCACATAATGCACAATGACAGACTTACCGCAGATAACCGCGATAAATTTTGTTACATTGCCGGTCAATACAACCAACAGGTAGAATTTCACAACGTCGAAGAAATTTCCGGTCCCACTTTAAGAAAATTTGAAAATGTGCATCCGGATAAAACGGGAGTAAATTCCCATTGGTATCCTTTAATTGTTCATGAAGTTTTTCCGGATCTGGATAAAATTATTTGTTTGGGAGCAGATACAGTTTTTAATGAAATTGATATTGGAGAATTATGGGCATATGATTTAGGAAAGTATGGATTTGCAGCTGCTGTAGATATAAAGTCTTATCCGAAACCTTTATGGCGGGACGGTTTAGTAAAACCCCAAAATTGGTTCAACGTTGATGTTTTAATAATAAAACCGTCTTTTATGCAAGAAAATTTTGAAACTATACTTAATGCTTGCAAATTTATATATGATAATAAATATTATCTTTTTGAAAATGATGCATTAAATTACCTCTTCTCAGAAAACTATTTAAAGTTACCGTATCGTTTTAATTCTATCGTTAATGATATACGTAGAGTAGATCCTCCACCATATCATCTCGAAAAAGCGATTTATCACTATGCTGGTCCCGGAAAACCCAATTTCAATACCAACGATGTTTTTAACAAACTTTTTTTTGAATATTTTTTAAAGACGCCGTGGGCAAATGCTGAAATGTTTGGCAATTTGAATAATGCGTTAGAGAAAATGTTCAAGCAGATTCAAAACAATTCAAAAATCAATCTTTTGCATTTTGCAAATTTACTTAGCGAGCGTAGCCGTGCTTTTCTTTGTGAAAAAAATTTTCAAGAACCGGCGCACCAAATTTTTGCAATAAAACCAGATGAACTTATGCTTGATATTGAAATTGGTATCGAAAAAATCGTTCAAGAATTAAACGAAAAAAAGGGCTCCATAATTCTTTTTGTTATGATTGGTAATTATTTGCAAGTCAGAAATTTCTTGTTAAGTCAAAACTTTGTTGAAGGCGTAGATTTTGTTAATGGTTTTGAATTTTTATCTGAACGTCACGGACTTAAATTTAATTTTGATTCTAGGTCATTAGTTCAAGCATTGTGAGGATTATGAATAATTTTTGGAAAAATAAAAAAGTCTTTTTAACAGGACACACCGGCTTTAAGGGCGCGTGGCTAGCTTTTATTTTAAATTCTTTTGGAGCGAAAGTTACAGGCTATTCACTGAAACCTCCAACTTCGCCCAATCTTTTTGAGCTGATTGAACTTGACAAAAAAATTTCTTCAATTACCGGCGACGTGCGAAATTTGGAAAATCTTAAAATTGCATTTGAAAAATTTCAGCCGGAAATAGTTTTTCATTTGGCGGCGCAACCAATAGTTTTGGAAGGCTATAAAAATCCTGTTGAAACTTACTCAACAAATGTAATGGGAACTGTCAATATTTTGGAATGTGTTCGCAAAAGTACCAGTGTAAAATCTTTTGTCAATGTTACAACAGACAAAGTTTATCGTAATAACGAATGGTGTTACGGCTACAGAGAAATTGACGAAATTAACGGCAACGATCCTTATTCCAACAGTAAAAGTTGTTCGGAATTGGTAACTCAATGCTACACGCGCAGTTTTTTTTCTGACAGGGAAATTTCTATTTCGACTGTTCGCGCAGGAAATGTTATAGGCGGCGGCGATTTTGCCGAGTTCAGAATTATTCCCGACTGCGTACGCGCCGCCTTAAGCGGGCAAAGTATAAAAGTTCGCAACCCAAATTCAATTCGCCCTTATCAACACGTTTTGGAGCCGCTTTTTGTTTACTTAATGATTGCCGAAAAACAATTTGGCAATAAAAATTTCAGTGGCAGTTATAATGTTGGACCTTCAGATAATGACAATGTGACAACCGGCGAACTTGCCGAAATTTTTTGCAAAAGTTGGGGCGAAAATTTGAAATGGGAGAGTCAATCGCTTAATCAGCCAAAAGAGGCGAACTTTTTAAAATTGGATTGCGCCAAATTAAAATCTGTCTTTGATTGGACGCCAATTTGGAATATTCAAACGGCGATTGAAAAAACTGTCGAATGGTACAAAATTTTTCGTGATAAAAAAAATCTCGTGGAATGCATGAGTCGACAAATTAACGAACGATTCCAAAATATTAGTAGAGGGGGGGGGCAAGTTACTATAGCTCTTGGCAGTTAGTCAAGATTTATAAAACAAAATATTCAAAGTCAAGGAAAAACTTGCCAACTTTAATTGAATTTTTGGCTTACAGGCATCATGTTTTTTGAGGCACCAAAATATTTTTCACAAGTAATAACTTAAGTTACGAATGATGAAAAATTGAGGTGTGTTCATGATAACTGGTCAATTAAAAAAGGATTTAAGCCATACTTTTAATATGCTGTCGACGGAAGAAAAGCAAAAACTTTCAGGTAGCAGAATTTTAATTACAGGAAGTGCAGGTTTCATCGGCTTTTATATGACAAATTTTTTGTATCAATTTCGCAATGAATTGAATTTAAAAAAAGTCGTATGCCTTGACAATTTCATAATGGGGCAACCTGCTTGGCAAAAAACTTTTTCCAATGATGAACGTTTTATTTTGGAAAAATTTGATATTATCAAGGACGAAATAGAAAATATTGCAGGCGCACAAGAAATAAATTTTGCAATTCATATGGCGTCAATCGCCTCACCAACATTTTACAGATTATATCCCATTGAAACAGTTGAGGCGAATGTTTGGGGTTTGAGACGCCTTTTAGATTTTTACAAAGATAAGAATTTAGCGGGATTTTTATTTTTCTCTACCAGTGAAATTTACGGCGATCCTCCTGCCGAAAAAATTCCTACCGATGAAAATTACAATGGCAATGTAAGTGCAACCGGTCCCCGTGCTTGTTATGACGAATCAAAACGTTTTTGCGAAACTCTTTGTCGTCTTTTTTCACAGATTTACAATATGCCAATAGGCGTGGTACGTCCTTTTAACAATTACGGTCCGGGAATGAAAATTACAGATAAGCGCGTTCCTGCAGATTTTGCCAAAAATATTATTGACGGTAAAGATATAAAAATTCTTTCCAGCGGTTCGCCTCGCCGAACTTTTTGTTACATTGCTGATGCTGTTGCCGGTTATTTAAAGGTTCTTCTTCATGGCGAATACGATTATTTTAATATTGGCATTGACAAGCCGGAAATTTCTATAGCAGAATTTGCAGAAATTTACCGTGAAATTGGCGAAAAAATTTTTGATTACAAGGGAAAAATTATTTATTCTTTAAGCGATGACAAAGAGTATTTGACTAATAATCCTCAAAGACGCTGCCCAAATATCGAAAAGGCACGACAAATTCTCCACTACGAACCTACAATTACTGTTTATGAAGGTGTAGAAAGATTTTTTAATTTTCTAAAGGAAAGTCCGGAGGAGAATTTATCATGGTAACCGTTTTTGGCTTAGGATTTGTCGGCTTAACTACCGCGCTGGGCTTTTCTCATTTGGGGTATAAGGTTTACGGCTTTGACGTAGACGCAGTACGAATGAAAAAAATTCAATCCGGAGAACTTCCTTTTTTGGAGCCGCAAATGGAAGACATTTTAAAAATTCATCTGAATAAAAATTTTTTCATTGCAAATGATTTAAAAGCGGCACTTGCGGATAGCGAAATTATTTATTACTGTGTCGGTACGCCTTACGGTGTTGACGGCAGCGCAGATTTAAAATATTTGTTTTCGGCTATTGATATGACATTTGAGGCAATTAATGATAAAAAATTTCGTGTCATGGTGATTAAATCAACCATTCCGCCTTCAACAACTTTAGAAAAAATTATTCCTTATGTCGAAGAAAAGATTTTGACAACCGGTAATAAAAAAAATTTTGCCGTTGCGAATAATCCTGAATTTTTGCGTGAAGGGCATTGCTGGGAAGATTTTATTGGCTCTGATAGAATTGTAATTGGCACTAATGATAATCTTGCTCGTGAAAAATTGATTCAACTTTATAAACCAATGAATATCCCTATAAAATGTGTAAGCCCTTCGACTGGGGAATTTATAAAATATTTGTCAAATACTTTGCTGGCAACATTGATAAGTTATTCAAATGAAATGGAACAAGTAGCGGATATTATAGGGAATATTGAAGTTGCTAAAGCATTCAAGATTTTGCATATGGACAAACGCTGGAATAATTGTAATATGACTTCCTACGTCTATCCCGGCTGCGGTTATGGAGGTTACTGCTTGCCAAAAGACACTAATGCATTTCTTGCACAAAGTAAAGAAAAAGGATTTGAGCCGCAAATTTTGAAAAATGTTATTGCTACAAATGATAATCGCCCTGCGATAATTGCAAGACGCATTGTAAAAAATCTTGACTTATCAGCAACTATTGGGATTTTGGGTTTAAGTTTTAAGCCGTTAAGCGATGATGTACGTGATACTCCGGCGGCTCGAATTATCCGAGAAATTTTTAATGAAGGTTATAAAAAAATTGTTGCATACGACCCCGTTGCAAATATTGAGTTTCAAAAAAAATATCCCAAATTGCCAATAAAAATTTTAAGTTCTATCGAAGAAGTTTACGAAGTGTCAGATATTATTGCCATTGCAACTGCATGGAAAGAATTTAAAAAGGTTCCAAAACTTGGCAATAAAAAAATTGTAGATTGCCGGTATATGTTATAATTTTATGGAGGATAAAAAATGAATCAAGAAGAAATGCGCGGTAAAATTTTGGAACTTGTCAAAGATTATTGCAACGAGTTTCACAATCAGAAAAAAGATTTTCACGCTGGCGACAGAATCTCTTACGCGGGGCGCGTTTACGACAGCGAAGAAATGGTTAATTTGGTAGACAGTGCGCTTGAATTTTGGCTGACTGCCGGAAGGTACGCTGCCGAATTTGAAAAAGAATTTGCAAAATATTTGGGCGTCAAATATTGCTCTTTGGTAAATTCCGGCTCTTCGGCTAATTTAATTGCTTTTATGGCGTTGACTTCTCCAACTTTGGGCGAAAGGCAAATTAAGCGCGGCGATGAAGTTATAACTGTTGCCGCGGGTTTTCCTACTACAGTTTCGCCAATAGTTCAATATGGCGCAATTCCCGTTTTTGTTGACGTTACAATTCCGCAGTACAATATTGACGTTACAAAACTTGAGGCGGCTTATTCAGAAAAAACTAAGGCGGTTATGCTTGCACATACGCTCGGCAACCCGTTTGATTTAAAAGCTGTAAAAGATTTTTGCAACAAACATAATCTTTGGCTTGTTGAGGATAATTGCGACGCGCTCGGCTCTACTTATACGCTTGACGGCGCAGAAAAATTTACAGGAACAATCGGCGATATTGGCACTTCCAGTTTTTATCCCGCGCATCATATAACAACGGGTGAAGGCGGCGCGGTTTATACCAATAATCCAAAGTTGCACAAAATAATTCGCTCGTTCCGTGATTGGGGGCGTGATTGTATGTGTCCCGGCGGCAAAGATAATTTGTGTGGGCATCGTTTCGACGGGAAATTTGGCGAACTTCCGCAAGGTTACGATCATAAATATGTTTATTCGCACTTTGGCTATAATTTGAAAGTTAGCGATATGCAGGCGGCTGTCGGTTGTGCGCAATTAAAAAAGTTGCCACATTTTGTTGAACGCCGCCGCCAAAATTTTAATAAATTGTTTAATGGTCTAAAAGTCAAACGGGGGGGGAGCTTATTCTTCCGGAAGCTTGCCCAAATTCCAATCCCAGTTGGTTTGGTTTTCTGCTGACCTGTACAGAAGGTACTGACAGAAATAAAATCGTGCGTCGGCTTGAGGGATATGGGATTCAAACACGTATGCTTTTCGCCGGAAATTTAATTAAACACCCTTGTTTTGACGAAATGAGAAAATCCGGTGAAGGTTACCGCGTTGTCGGCAGTTTAGAAAATACTGACAGAATTATGAAGGATACTTTTTGGTTGGGAGTTTATCCCGGAATGACCGACGAAAAAATTGACTACATGATAAAAATTATTCGTGATTCCTTGAAATAAATTTTTAAAATATTTCTGGTGATACTTATGAAAAGTGAAAATTTGGCGTGGCAAATTCGCCGTGATGTTTTGGATATGGTACACGCGGCGCACGCCTCGCACGTTGGCTCGGCTTTTTCTATAGCAGATATTGTAGCCGTTTTGTACACAGATTTTGTTGACGTTGAAAAAGTAAAAACTAATGACAAAGAGCGCACGCGCATTATTTTAAGCAAAGGACACGCGGGCGCGGCAATTTACGCGGCACTTGCTGAAGTTGGAATTTTGGACAAAAAAGAATTGCAAACTTACGGTAACAACGGCAGTAAATTATCTTGCCATATTTCTCATAATGGAGTAAGCGGCGTTGAAATTTCTACCGGATCGCTCGGTCAAGGCGTAGGAATGGCCGCGGGAATTGCGCTTGCAGGAAAAAAAGCAGGGCGTAATTACCGCACTTTTGTTATTGTTGGTGACGGCGAATGTAACGAAGGTTCGGTTTGGGAAATGATTTTATTTGCGCGTCAACAAAATTTGAATCGACTGACAATGATAGTTGACTGCAACGGCTTACAGGCACTCGGCAAAACTTCAGAAATTTTGGATATGCAAAGTTTTGAAGAAAAATTCAAGGCGTTTGGCTGGAATGTTCAAAGCGTGGACGGACACAATCACGCCGCGTTGAAAGAAAGTTTACTGCATTTGGACGAAAAAAAGCCGACTTGCATTGTTGCCAAAACTGTAAAAGGCAAGGGTGTTTCTTTTATGGAAAATAATAATTTGTGGCATTACCGCGACCCTCAAGGCGAATTTTACGATAATGCAGTTATGGAATTGGAGAGGCAAAAACCATGAGAAACGCTTTTGTTGATACACTTTGCAATTTGGCGGCTGAAGACGAAAAAATTTTTCTTTTGGTCGGCGATATGGGATTTAGTCTTTTCGATAAATTCAGAGAAAAAAATCCCGAAAAATTTATTAACGTAGGAATAGCTGAACAAAATATGACGGCAGTTGCGGCGGGCTTGGCGTTGGAAGGTAACACGGTTTTTACTTATTCCATTGCAAATTTTTCTTCGTTGCGCTGTTTGGAGCAAGTGCGAAATTGCACGGCTTACCACAATGCAAATGTAAAAATTGTTGCCGCCGGTGTCGGTATGGTTTACGGCACGCTCGGTTGTACTCATCATGCAACGGAAGATTTATCTGTAATGCGGGCAATTCCCAACATGATAATTTTTTCGCCGGCTGACGCTTATGAATCAGTTGCTGTAACTTTGGCGGCTTACAAAATTAACAAGCCGTGTTATCTGCGTATTGGCAAAGGGCGGGAGCCGCTTATTCATCAAGCCGAAATTAAAGATTATACCATTGGCAAGGCAATAAAAATTTTTGACGGCGACGACTGCGCTATTTTTTCAACCGGTTCAATTTCTTATGAGGCGTTAAAAGCGGCGCAAAATTTAAATGCCGCCGGTATCAGCACTGCGCTTTTTACTTTTCCTACCGTTAAACCTATAGACGCTGAAATTATTGAAAAATATTCGCGCAGATGTAAAACCATTTTGACTGTCGAAGAAAATAATATAATTGGCGGATTTGGAGCGGCGGTTGCTGAAGTTGTTGCAGGTTTAAGCGGCGAAAGAGCTTGCGTAAAAAGAATTGGAATAAATGACGAATTTACCGGCGTTGTTGGAAATTTAGATTATTTGAAAGATTATTACAAAATTTCTGCAGAGCATATTGTACGCGCAGTTACCGGTTAAGGAGTTTTGAATATGAAAAAAATTGTATTAACCGGCGCAACAAGTATGCTCGGCGTTGCGACGATTGAAGAATTTTTGAAACAAAATATTGAAGTTGTAGCGATTGTGCATCGCAACTCTAAAAATCTTTATCGTCTGCCAAATTCTTCCAACTTGAAAATTATTGAGGCTAATCTTGACGAATTTTCAAATTTAGATTCAGAATTTAATGACGCCGAAGTTTTTTATCATTTTGCTTGGGCGGCAACTTCACATTCAGGGCGATTGAATGTTGACGTTCAAGAAACAAATATTCGCTATACACTTGACGCCGTGCGCCTTGCCGAAAAGTGCGGTTGTAAGAAATTTATTTTTGCCGGTTCACAAGCTGAATACGGTTTAAGCGATAAGCCCTTGAATCGTGAAACGCCGATTAAACCTGTTAATGCTTACGGCGTGTCGAAATACGCGGCTGAAAAATTGGCTGAAATGCTCTGCAATTCTTTAGGTTTAATTTTTGTCGGTACAAGAATTGTAAGTACTTACGGCGAAAATGACGGCGCAAATACTTTAATCAGTTATATTATTGATTGTTACAGAAAAAATATTCAACCCGTTTTAACGCCTTGCGAGCAAATTTGGGATTATCTTTATGCTGACGATGCCGCCCGCGCTTTCAGACTTTTGGGTCAATGTTCAACTAGTGGTGTATACGTCATTGGTAGTGGCAAAGGTTTAACTCTAAAATCTTACGTAGAAAAAATTTATAAACTTATGAATCCAAATGTACCGCTGGTTTTCGGCGGCAAGCCTTATTCAGAAAATCAAGTTATGTATCTGCAAGCGGATATTTCGGATTTAAAACGGGACACCGGCTTTGAGCCGCAAATTTTCTTTGAAGAGGGTATTTCTCGGATATTGAACTCTCGCAGATGATTAAATAAAAATTCCCCGTGCTGAAATTCGTTTTCGGATGTCACGTTACGGGGAGTTTTTTTTATGAGAAATTTTATAGTTACTCAAGATTTAAACGAAATTATTTCAGAAAATTTGCCGTGGGAAAAATTATTCAACTCAACCATTTTTGTAACCGGCGCGGCAGGGATTTTGCCTTCTTATATGATTGGAATTCTGATTTTTACGTTAGCAAATTAAAAGATTTGGGCTGGCAACAAAAATATTCCATTCGCGCAGGTTTTGAGCGGACAATTCGTTCACAAATGCAATAGAAATTACTGTGTAATTAATTTTTTTATTATTAAAAAAATCTTTGCTTGACAGTTCAATAACACAAGTGTATATTCAACTTCAAATAATATTTTGGAGGGAAAGATTTTCAATGAAAAAGTGGAAAAAATTATTGCTCGCGTCGTTGGCTTGCTCGGCGGCGTTATCTGTATCTGCGCCTGCAAATGCGGCTTATTCGCTCAATCCGGAAGTTACAACTGCTACAACGTCTTTAATTACCGCGTCACAAATTGGAGTTTTGAAATATGAAAATCAAGCCGCCGAATTTGCACGCCAAGCCAATAAAGATGCTATTGTTGTTATGAGTTTCGGCACAACTTACAAAGAAAATCGCACAAAAACCATTGAGGCAACCGTCAAAGATATTGAAAGAGCTCATCCCGGCGTTAAAGTTGTAACGGCGTTCACAAGCCACATTATAATTAACCGTATCGCCGAAAATGAAGGGATTCATTATCCTACTCCGGAACAGGCACTTGAAAATTTAAAATCTGAAGGATATAACCGCGTTTCCTTAGTGTCGCTTGATGTTATTCCGGGTATGGAATATGACTACAACAAGGCAATTTTTCACAATTACAAAGACCAATTTAAAGCAATGACGCTCGGTACTTCCTTAATGTACTGGCAAGGGCAAGAAGAACAGGCTGATGACGTTGAGGCTTTTATAAAGGCACTTTTCACTGATATTAAAAAACCTTCAAAAAATTCCGCTGTACTTTTAATGGCGCACGGCACGCCACAACCGGCTAACGCTTATTACTCTGTTATTCAGGCTAAACTTGACGAAATGGGCTATAAAAATGTTTACGTTTACACCGTTGAAGGTTGGCCCAGTCTTGAAACTGTCATTCCAAAATTGAAGGCAAATAAAATTAAAAATGTTACGCTTGTACCAATAATGATGGTTGCCGGAGACCACGCCAATAACGATATGGCAGGCGATGAAGACGATTCACACAAAACAATTTTAACTAATGAAGGCTTTAAAGTTTCTGCGTATTTGCATGGCTTAGGAGAAAATAAAGCAATTCGCGGGCTTTATGTTGAACATGCAAACGACGCTTGGAACGCTCTGCAAAATGCTGAATGATTGAAATTTTAAACGTTGTGAAAAAATTTAAAAGCGTAGGAAAAAATAATCAGTCAACTTTTAAAATCGCTGTCGATAATATAACTTTAAAAATTCAGCGCAATGAAATTTTTGGACTTTTGGGAATAAACGGCGCGGGCAAAACTACCTTGATAAAAATGCTTACCGGACAAATTGAACCAACAGCCGGAAAAATTTTTTATGACGGAAAATCATTTGAAGAAAATAAATCCTCTATAAAAAAAATTCTCGGCGTAGTTCCTCAACATATTAATTTTGATCAAGATTTAAACGTTGAAGAAAATTTGGAATTGCACGCCCGTTTATACGGTATGAAAAAAATTGACAGGCAACAAAGAATTAATGAATTGCTGGATTATATGGAACTTTCAGATTGTAGAAATTACAACGTCAGAAAATTATCCGGCGGAATGAAACGGCGATTGCTAATTGCCCGCGCCTTGATTCATCGCCCGCAAATTCTTTTTCTTGATGAACCGACGGTTGCGCTTGATCCTCAAGTTAGAAGAAAAATTTGGAATTTGATTGAAGAATTGCCAAAAAGCGGAGTAACGATTATTTTAACCACGCATTATATCGAAGAGGCAGAAAATCTTTGCCAACGCACGGCAATTATCAGCAACGGAAAATTAATTGCGGTAAATTCGCCCCAAAATTTTTGTGAAAATCTCGGAAAATTTACGGTCGATTTTTATGACACTTCGGGAAAATCTTACAAATTTTTTCATGATAAAATTTCGGCGGAAAAATACGCGGCGAATTTGGGCGAAAATGCAAAAATTCGACAAACTAATTTGGAAGATGTTTTTGTTGAATTGACAGGGCGCGGCTTATGATTTTTCGTGATATTGGAACAGTTTTTTGGCGTGATTGGATTGTACTTAAACGCCGCCTTGCAAAATTTATTTTTAGCAGAATGGTTGCGCCGCTTTTATACTTAACGGCGTTTGGCTGGGGATTAGGCAGAAATGTACAGCTTGCGTCGGGAAGTTATTTAGATTTTATTGTGCCGGGAATTATGGCTTTAAACTCAATGAATATAGGTTTTCACAGTATAATTCCCGTCCACGCCGAGCGCGTCTATCATAAAAGTTTGGAAGAATATTTACTTTCGCCAATAAGTTCAGAGGCTTTTTTAATTGGAAAAATTTTGGGCGCGGTTCTGAAAAGTTTAATATCTTCAGTGATAATAATTTTGTGCGCTGAAATTTTCGGCGCAAATATTTTTTTGTCGATAAAATTATTTTTAGTTTTGATTTTGAACTCAATAATTTTTGCTGAAATTGGATTTTACGCGGCAATGAAACTTTCAAGCTACGAAGAAATGGCGCAAGTCAACACTTATATTTTATTGCCAATGTCTTTTATGTGCGGAACTTTTTTTGCAACTGCAACTTTGCCGACGGCGGTAAAATTTTTTGTTGAATGTTTGCCGCTGACTCACGCAAGCCAAATTTTGCGAAATTTAACTTCCGGCGGCGATATTTTATTAGATTCACTGTTAATTTTGCTGGCGTATGCAACGGCGGGATTTTTCTTGAGTTTAAATGCTCTAAAAAATTGTCAAGACGATTAACGCTTGATTGTAGAAATTGGCGCAAGGATTGACGCGCCGCGACTGTTTACAAAAATATCTGCTCTAACTCCAAAAACTTCAGCAAGCATTTCAGCGTTAATAATTTCTTTTGGCGCGCCTTGAAAAATTTTGCTGTCCTTCAAAACTATAACTTCATCAGCGTATTGTAGCGCGTGATTTATATCGTGCAATACCATTATTACAGTCATTTTGTAATTTTCATTAATCTGGCGAATTATTTGCATAACTTCAATTTGGTGTGCAATGTCAAGGTAAGTTGTTGGCTCGTCGAATAAAATAATTTCCGGTCTTTGAGCCAGAGCCATTGCGATTCTTGCGCGTTGACGTTCACCGCCGGAAAGTGAATTTACTTGACGATTTTTAAATTTTTCAAGATTTACGACGTTAATTGCCCATTCGGTAATTTCTCTGTCTTCCTTAGGGTTGCCGCTTGAAAATAAACTTCGGTAAGGAAATCTTCCAAAATCTACAAGCCGCGCAACCGTTGTATCCGGCGGAGTCTGCATTGTTTGCGGCAAAATTGCAAGGTGGCGCGCAATTTTTTTCCGATTCATTTTGCGAATATTTTCGCCACCTAAAAAAACTTCGCCTTCATAATTGGAATTTAAAGCCGCCAAAACTTTTAGCAAGGTAGATTTTCCCGCGCCGTTCGGTCCTATAATTGCGATACAGCGTCCTTCAGGAAAAACAGGCGTGATATTGGAAATTATTTTTTTACCGGCAATGTTGACAGAAATATTTTTTGCCTCAAGTTTCATAAAATTTTTCACTTCCAAAATTTAACCAAAAGTTTTTACCGACAATGTTGACAGAAATATTTTGCGCCTCAAGTTTCATAAAATTTTTCACTTCCAAAATTTAACCCAAAATTTTTATCGGCAATGTTGACAGAAATATTTTTTGCCTCAAATTTTCATAAAAAATTTTACTTCCAAAATTTCAAGGAGGTTAACATTATGAAGAAAAATCTTTTAGTGCTGATGATTTTTATTTTAACAATAATGACAGGTTGCGGCAACGATAACGCGATAAAAGAAGATTCAAATTCTCAAAATTTTTACGTTGTAACAGACGACGCAGGCAGGACAGTTGAATTTACCAAAAAGCCTGAAAGGGTTGTTTCTGTTTCAGCGTCATTTTTGGAACCGTGGGGCGCGGTCGGTGGCGAAGTTGTGGGGCGTCCTAGTTCTAAAAAACCTATTCCGGAATTCGCCAAAGATGCCGCAGAAATTGGCGCGGTTTATCAAATTGACACAGAAAAACTTTTGGCTTGCAAGCCCGATTTAGTCATTGTCAACAAAGGTATGAATGAAAAACTTTCAACGATTTTGGAAGAAAATAAAATTCCTTGCATTGTAGTTGACATGAAAACTTATGACAACGCCAAAAAGAATATCGAAATTTTTTCTCAACTTACTGGACAACCCGAAAAGGGCAAACAAATTGTTGAAGAAATGGACGCCAAGATAAAAAATATCCTTGACAAGTTGCCGGAAGAAAAAAAGCGCGTGGCAATTTTGCACAGCACGGCTCAAGGTTTAAGCGTTCAACTTGATAACAGCATTGCAGGAAATGTTTTGAAAATTTTGGGTTGGGAAAATGTGGCATCCGGAATGACGGCAGCTGATGATAAAACAGATACTGCGCCTTACAGTTTGGAAACTTTGATTGAACAAAATCCCGAAATAATTTTTATTACAAGCATGGGCGATATTGACGAAATCAAAGCGGCTATGGACAAAAGATTGGCGGAAAATCCCGCGTGGCAGACAATCCCCGCCGTTAAAAATAATCAGTTTTACTATTTGCCGCAAGATTTATTTTTGTTAAGTCCCGGAATTCATTATCCGGAGGCTGTGGAATATGTGGCAAAATTAATTTATCCCGAGGATTTTAAATGATTCTTCCAAAAAATTTTAAAAATCCAATTTTAATTTTGGCGATATTTATTTTTCTGGCGTTTTTTGGAATATGTTTAAGTATAACAATGGGCTCGGTAGAAATTTCTTTGAATGAAATTTTTTCTGCGATATTTGGAAATAATTCAGATACGCACTCCCAAATTTTAAATAATATAAGACTGCCGCGCACAATCGTAGCCGCGCTGGTAGGGATAAATCTTGCACTTTCCGGCGCAATTTTGCAGGCAGTTATGAAAAATCCTCTTGCAGATCCGCACATAATAGGAATATCTTCAGGCGCGGGGCTGGCAGGAATTACAGTAATGTTATTGTTCCCCGAAAAAAACTGGGCGATAACTCCAATAGCATTTGTCGGCGCAATGGCGGCGGCATTTTTAATTTATATTTTGGCGTGGAAAGACGGAATACGCCCAATCAGAATAATTTTAGCGGGCGTGGCAGTTTCTTCATTTTTGGGCGCAGGAATTTCTTCATTGATGATTTTGCATAGCGATAAAGTTCACGGCGCGTTAATGTGGATGGTAGGCGGCTTATCTGCGCGAAGTTGGCCTCACGTTGAAATAATTTTACCGTACACAATTTTTGGAATGTTGCTTGCGTTTATAGGCGCAAATTATCTAAATGTACTTGCGCTAGGTGATGAAACGGCAAAAAGTTTAGGACTGCGCGTCGAAATGGTACGGTTACTTTTTACGGCATTGGCGGCACTTTTGGCAGCAAGCGCAGTTTCTGTTGTAGGTTTATTAGGATTTGTAGGGCTGATAGTTCCTCACGTTGCAAGATTAATTATCGGCTCCAATCATAATTATTTATTGCCGGGCACGGCTTTTTTAGGAATTGCAACTGTGACAATCAGCGATACTTTTGCACGAATAGTAGTTGCGCCAGTAGAATTGCCGGTAGGAATAGTCATGGCGGCAGCAGGCGCACCATTTTTTTTATTTCTGTTGAGGAGGGAACTTTAATTTTGAAATACTAAAAATTATAAAAATTTTTTGAAGATATTGCATAGCGGCGCGGCGTGTGATAATATAGCCGCAACAGGGAAGGAGTTGGTATCTATGGATATGAATATTGCGGCGTTGTCGGTTGATATGCATTTGGCACAAACTCAACAAGAATTCGGCGTTGCCGTTATGAAAATGGCTATGGAAAATTCCACTGAACAAACAGAAGAAATTTTGCAAGAAATTGGCAGTTTAGACCCAAATCTTGGAAATAATATTGATATAATTGCTTAGAATACTTGATTTTTCTATAATTTTATGCTAAAGTCTAGCAATATTTGACTTACAGGAGGTTATATTTTTATGACAAAAGCAGAATTAGTCGCAACTGTTGCTGACAAAATCGGTCTCGATCGCAAAAATGCTGATAAGGCAGTTGTGGCAGTTTTCGACACAATCAAAAAAGCTTTAATCGAAGGCGACAAAGTTCAAATTATCGGTTTCGGCACTTTTGAAAACCGTACACGCAGTGCACGCAAAGGACGCAATCCGCGTACAGGCGAAGAAATTGAAATTCCGAAATCAAAACTTCCTTCTTTCAAAGCAGGCAAAGGGCTTAAAGAGGCTGTAAATTTCTAATCGAAATTTCGCAGAGTCGTGCTGATTAGCGCGGCTCTGTTTTTGTTTTGGCTTATGCTTGACTGTCAAAAATTTAATTGCTAAAATTTCATAATTCTTTTGAAAGGACTGTGAAATTTTGGATTCGTTAATTTTGCCGCTAACAGTTGTGATAATCTTTGCAATGGTAAGCGGCTATTTTTCACTAATGGAAACTGCGCTATCAGAAAGTTTGCACGGACGCCTTGAAAAACTTGCAAACAACGGCAACTTAGACGCGCAAGCCGCAATTTCAATGTTAGAATCGCCGACAATTCCTTTGCTAATCGCAAAAGCCGGAGCAACCGCCGCAGGAATTTTTTCAGGATTCTGTGCAATTCCACTCTCAAAATTAATTTTTCAATACATAAATTTTTTTGAGCAGGCGCAAATAATTTCGATTTTAATCGCCATAGGAATTGTAATTTTTCTGATGATTTTATTTGGCGAAATTTTACCGATTAGGGCGGCTCAACAATCGCCGGAAAAATTTTTCCTTGAACATTACAAAAGTTTTCGCCTAATCGTAAAAATTTTTAGCCCGCCAATTAATTTACTCTCAAAAATCGCTGAAACTTTTATGATGATTTTTGGAATGAACGCCGAAACTTCAGATATTGTAACTGAAGATGAAGTCAAAGATTTAATCGAACAAGGCACGGAGGACGGCACTTTTGAAAAATCTGAACGCGCAATGGTTGATAAAATTTTTGAACTTAGCGACCAAACGGCGTATGCTTTAATGACGCCGCGTATTCAAATTATTTGGCTGGATATTTCGGACGGAATTGAACAAAATCTAAAAATTATTCGTGAAAATAAGCAAAATGTTTTTCCTGTAGGTGAAGGAAGTTTAGATGAATGTCGCGGCGTAATTTACGCAAAAGATTTATTGGACGCCGTTTTGGATAAAAAATCGGGCGAAGAGATTAATTTGACGGCGATTATCAAAAAACCAATTTTTGTACCGCGCACAATGGAAACTTTCCGCCTTGTCGAAAAATTTAAGGCAACGGGCGATTCTGTGGCGATTGTAAATGACGAATACGGCGGAGTTGTAGGCTTGATAACTTTGGACGATATAGCCCAAGAAATTGTCGGACTTGAGGAGCCGGAAGAGCCGCAATTTTCGCTGAAGAAAGATAATAATTGGCTGGTTGACGGGCTTTACGATATTGAAGATTTTAAGCGGCGTTTTAACCTTGAAAATTTGCCGGACGAAGAAAGAGATCATTTTCATACAATGGGCGGATTTTTAACTTCGCTTTTTGGCTACATTCCAAAAGTTGGAGAATTTCGAGAATGGAATAATTTTAAATTCCGCGTAGAAAGAATGGACGGCGCAAGAATTGATAAAATTTTTGTCACTAAAATTACAAGTTAATGATAGTGTAAAAATTTCGTGCATAATAAAAAAAGCCCGCCTTTTGAGCGGGTTATTTTTTATTTGTACAGAAAAAATTTTACTTAGCCATGAGGTCGGCGATTTTGTTTGCAACTTCAACGGGATTATCGGGCATGATTCCTTCAATCAAAAGTGCTTGCGTGTACAGCAGTTGGCAAAAGTTTTTAAATTCGTCATTATCTTTGCCGAGTGCGTGCAAGCCGCTAAGTTTTTTGAAAAGCGCGTGGTTAGGATTAATTTCCAAAATTCTCATTGCCTTGAAAAATGGATTATTCATGGCGGCAAAAGTTTTTTCCATATTCAGCGAAGGACCATTAACGCCCGTTGCCAAACATACCGCGCCGCTTTTCAAGTGCGAAGTTAAACGAACTTCAGAAACTGCGCCGCCCAAAACTTCCTTGACGTCTTTTAATAAATCTTCGTGAGACTTTGCAAGCTCTTCGACTTCAGATTTTACTTTTTTAGATTCTTCGTCGTCAAGTTCAAAATCTTCACGTGTTACAGATTGAAATTCTTTGTCTGAATATTTTTGTAAAGACTCAATAGCAAATTCGTCAACAGGATCAAGCAAATACAAAACTTCAATACCGCGCTCGCGCAGAAGTTCCATTTGCGGCATTTGTGAAATTGTGGCTTTATCTTTGCCGCTCGCAGTGTAAATTTTTGTTTGAGTTTCCGGCATTCTTGAAACGTATTCTGCAAGCGTAGAAAGTTTATCTTCCTTTGACGTGCTAAACATCAGTAAATCTTTTAAATCGTCCTTAACTTTTTCATCATAAGCGTTATTGTAGACGCCAATTTTTAAAGCCTTGCCGTATTCGTTCCAAAATTCCTCATAATGTTCCCTGTCATTTTTGAGAATTTTATTTAACTGCTTTAAAATGTTTTTTTCCAACGCTTTACCGATTTTTTTTACGTCCCTGCTCTGCTGTAAAAGTTCACGGGAAATATTTAACGGTAAATCCGGTGAATCAACTAAGCCTTTGATAAATCTTAAATAATCCGGCAGAAAATCTTTGCACTTTTCCATTACAAAAACATGGCGTGAATAAAGTTGCAAACCCGCCTCATAATCTGCGTAATAAAGATTTAAAGCCGCGTGTTTTGGAATGCACAAAAGCGCGGTATATTCGGTTGTACCTTCCGCCTTTGTGTGAAAAATTTCCATTGGTTTTTCCCATTCGTGGAATTGGTGCTTAAAAAATTCTTCATATTCTTCAGCGGTAATTTCAGATTTATTGCGCGTCCAAAGGGGTTGCATTGAATTAATCGTGCGAATTTCGATAGTTGGCTCATCTTCCGGCTTGCCCTTAACTTCAAAATTCATCTTTATAGGGTAACGAATATAATCTGAATATTTTTTGACAAGATTTTCAATCGTGTAAGTGTTTGTAAAGTCAAAATCTTCTCCGTCTACAAATTCGTCTTTCAAATGTAAAACAACCATTGTCCCGCGTGAATCTTTTTCACAATCTTCAATGGTGTATTCGCCCGCGCCGTCTGAAGTCCATTTTACGGCGGCAGTTTCGCCGGCTTTGCGCGTTATCAATTCAACTTTATCTGCGACAATGAACGCCGAATAAAATCCAACGCCGAATTGTCCAATTAATTCTTCGTCGATTTTGCCTTCACTTTCACGAATTTTTTCAAGAAAAGCCTTTGTGCCGCTCTGGGCGATTGTACCAATATTGCTGATAACTTCGCCGCGTGTCATTCCAATTCCATTATCTGAAATTACCAAAGTTTTAGTTTCTTTGTCCGGCAAAATAAAAATTTCATATTCATCTTCGCCTTCGAGAATATCTTTGTTTGTCAAAGATTCAAAGTGCAATTTGTCAATGGCATCAGATGCATTTGAAATTAATTCTCTCAAAAAAATTTCCTTGTTGGTGTAAATTGAGTTAATTACCAAATTTAAAAGTTTTTTAGTTTCTGCTTGAAATTCTAAAGTTTCTATAGACATTCAAAATTACCTCCCGAAAATATTATAGCATACTTGTCAAAAAAAATTAGGCAGGGAAAAATTCCCTAGCTCTTTGAATCAGCTATATATTCTTCAACCGTTGCTATTAAATGTGCAATATCGAAAGGCTTTGCAACGTGGAAGTTCATTCCACTTTCAAGACTCATTTTTTTATCTTCCTCGCGGGCGTTTGCACTAAGGGCGATAATTGGCAAAATATTTGTATCTTCCCTGCCGAGTGCACGAATGGAGCGGGTTGCCTCGTACCCGTTCATTACCGGCATTTGAATATCCATTAAAACTAAATCGTAATACCAAACGGGACGGCTTTTAATAATTTCTACTGCATCAGAGCCGTCGGGAACTGATTCAACCAAAAAGCCCGCCTCATTCAAAATTGTTTCGGCTAACATTCGATTAATTTCAATATCTTCAACAAGCAAAATTCTATGTTCGCCGGAATGTTTCGGAATTTTAGACTCTTCGACAATTTCGCCGGTAGGAGTATGCTCAACAAGTTTCAACGGTAAGTCAACGGTAAAAGTGGAGCCTTCGCCTTTTTTGCTTTTTACGGAAATGGAGCCGCCCATAACGTCCAAAAGTTTTTTCGTGATTGAAAGACCTAAGCCCGTACCGATATAACCGGTTTTTGTGGAAGTATGCTCGCGTTCAAAGGCAACGTACATTTTCTTCATAAAATCTTCAGTCATTCCAACGCCCGTATCAGAAATTGAAAATTGGTAACGTGCGTAGCCTGAATCAGAAATTTGTTTGCGTTTTGCAGAAATTTTTATAGTACCATTGGCGGGCGTAAATTTTACGGCGTTGCTAAGTAAATTTCCCAAAACGCGCCGAAATCTTAAAGCGTCAACAAAAACTTCACCTTCAGGCAAGTCTAAATTTTCCTCAAGGTTAATTTTCTTTTCGTCAATTTGCGGGCGAAACATATCAAGCACTGTATCAAGTTGTTCGGAAAGGTTGCAAGGCTCGGCTTTAATTTCAAGCCTGCCGTAGTCAATCCGGCTCATTTCCAGTAAATCGTCAATCAGTGCGATTAAGTGGCGGTTAGCCTCGTCAACTTTTTTCAGATAATTTTTCACGCGCGCTGAATCTTCCAAATGAAGTTTTGCAAGTTCGGTAAATCCCATAATTGCATTCATTGGAGTTCTAATGTCGTGCGAAATGTTAAACAGGAAGGAAGATTTAATTTCATTGGCGCGTTTTTCCCGCTCCAATTCCATTTCCATATTCATTTTTTCGGCAAGTTCCCGCCGCGCTTGATTGAAATGCTCGGTAATATTTCTATAACCCATTACAACGTGGCGGGTAAAATTTTCTTCTTCAACGCGGGCAATGTACATTTCAACATAAATAATTTGTTCTTCAATATTTTTGCAACGATAAGTCACAGTATAAGAAGATTCTTTTTTCAAGCGTTCCTTAACTCTTTCGACGTCAATTTCTTTAAGATAAATTTCTTTGTCTTCCGGCAAAACGTATCTTTCAGCATACAGCGGCAAAATATCACGCCAACTAACTTTTTCTTTGTCGGTTAAGCCCAATTCTTGAGTAAGCCGCTTAAAATTTCCAGTCGACAGGCGATAAGGACGCATTGTACCTGTATCAAGATTTAAAAGATAAATCGAAGTAAAGCCAATGCTTAAACCTTCGATAACTTTTTCTCGGCGTTGACTTTCTACCCGCGCCAAATGCATTTCAGTAATATCACGAATGAAAACGTAAAAAACGTCGCCGTAATTTTTACTGTGAGTGAAACGCCCAAAATCATCAACCCAGCGAATACTTCCATCTTTGCGAATAATTCTGTATTCAACGTAGTCAATTTTTTTATCGTGCGTTGCAATTTGTTCTTTGATAGATCTTTGAACGGCGGCTAAATCGTCGGGGTGAACAATTCCCGGAAAAGTGTAGCCTGTCAATTTTTTAAATTCGTCCAGATTTTCACAGCCGAAAATTTCAAGCATTACGTCATTTGCGTACAAAAGTTCTTCCTTTTCATCTGCGCGATAAATGAAAAAGCCGCCGGGCATTTTTTCGGTTAAATGATCCAAAATTGGTAATTCAGATTCTACAGCAACCATTTTTTTCCTCTTTTAGGCAGTAGGCAAAAGGCAGTAGGCAGTAGTAAAAACTTTTGCCTCTTGCCTTATGCCTCTTGCCTACTTCACAACAACATTAATCAGCTTGTTAGGCACGGCGATAATTTTAACAATTTTTTTATTTCCAATTAAATTTTGGACGCGCGGCAAGGTCGGAGCAATTTTTTCAAGTTCAGCCTTGCTTAAATTTGTTGCAACGGTAATATGTTCACGAACTTTGCCGTTAATCTGCACAACAATTTCAACAGTATCTTCAGCAATGGCGGATTCTTCAAATTTCGCCCAATTTTGTTTGTGAACGTCGCCTTCAAAAAAGTTGCTCCACAATTCGGCGGTAATGTGCGGCACAAACGGCGCAAGCATTATCAAAAGATTTTTGGCAAATTCACGCGCAAGGTTAGGATTAATTTCTTTGTCTTGAAAATTGTGCGCGGCGTTTACCAATTCCATAAGCGCACTAATCGCCGTGTTAAATGCAAATCTGTCGTGTAAGTCTTCGGTAACTTTTTTTATAGTTTTGTGAAGTGTACGGCGTAAAGTTTTTTCGTCTTCAGTCAAAGTTGCAACGTCATAATTTTCTGCGCCGGCTTTAATTGCATTTTCAAAAATTCCCAAAATACGCCAAACTCTGTTTAAAAATCTGAAAGAACCCTCAACGCCTTGATCGCTCCAGTCTAAATCACGTTCAACCGGCGCGGCAAACAAAATGAAAAGCCTTGCAGTATCTGCGCCGTATTTTTCGATAATTTCTTCAGGCGATACAACATTTCCCAAAGACTTTGACATTTTCGCTCCGTCTTTGATAACCATTCCTTGAGTAAGCAAATTTGTAAACGGCTCGTCATAGTCTAACATTTTGGCGTCGCGCAGGACTTTTGTAAAAAATCTTGAGTACAGCAAATGCAAAATTGCGTGTTCAATTCCGCCTATGTATTGGTCAACCGGACTCCAATAATTGACAGTTTCGCGCTCGAAAGGTTTTTCGGTATTGTGCGGGTCGGTGTATCTTAAATAGTACCAACTTGAACAAATGAAAGTATCCATTGTATCAGTCTCACGCCGCGCCTTGCCGCCACATTTTGGGCAGGTACAATCGTTAAATTTTTTGCTTGTTGAAAGTGGACTCAACGCGCCCTGTTTAAATTCCACGTCGTCAGGCAGTAAAACCGGTAAATCTTTTTCAGGTACTAAAACTTCGCCGCACTTTTCGCAGTAGATAACGGGAATTGGTGCGCCCCAATATCTTTGACGAGAAATTAACCAGTCGCGCAGTTTGTAATTAACTTTGCGCGTACCGATTTTTTTATTTTCCAGCCAATCGATAATTGCGCCCTTTGCCTTTTCGTTTTGCATACCGTCAAATTCGCCGGAATTAATCATTACGCCGGGCTCAATGTAAGCATTATCCATTTCAGAAAGTTTCAACGGCGCGGCGGGATTGTCGATAACCAAAATTTTTTCAAGATTGTATTTAGTGGCAAACATCCAGTCTCTTTCGTCGTGAGTTGGAACGCCCATAACCGCGCCCGTGCCGTATTCAAACAAAACGTAATTTGTTATCCAAATTGGAACTTTGCGCCCGTTGACGGGATTAACGCAGTAAACGCCGGTAAAAATTCCTTTCTTTTCGGATTCACTGGACGTGCGCTCCATATCGCTCATATTGCGCGTAGTTTTTATAAATTCCCTAATTTCATTTTCGTTAGGTTGACCTTCGATTAATTTTTCAATCAGCGGGTGTTCGACTGCCAACGCCATAAAAGTTATACCAAAAATAGTGTCAGGGCGGGTGGTATAGACAGAAATTTTTTCGTCAAAGTCAACAACCTGTAAAGAAAATTCCGCGCCCTCACTGCGCCCTATCCAATTTTCTTGCATAGTTTTGACTCTTGAAGGCCAGCCCTGCAATTTTTCCAAGTCTTTCAAAAGTTCGTCCGCGTAGTCAGTAATTTTGAAAAACCACTGCGCCAAATTTTTTTTGTGAACTTCATTATCACAACGCCAGCATTTGCCGTCGATAACTTGTTCATTCGCTAAAACCGTACCGCAAGTATCGCACCAGTTGACGGACGCCTCTTTTTTGTAGGCAAGCCCGCGCTTGTAGAAAAGTTCAAAAAGCCACTGCGTCCAGCGGTAATAATCTGCGCGACAAGTTTCAACTTCCCTGTTCCAATCGTAAGCAAGCCCCATTTGTTTTTGTTGGCGAATCATATTTTTAATATTTGAAAAAGTCCAATCGCCGGGCTTAACGCCGTGAGAAATTGCCGCGTTTTCGGCAGGCATACCAAATGCATCAAATCCCATTGGGTGTAAAACGTTAAAGCCAGCCATTTTGCGATAACGCGCCACTACATCGCCGATTGAATAATTTCTTACGTGCCCCATGTGTAAATTTCCACTCGGATACGGGAACATTTCAAGCGCGTAATATTTCGGCTTTGAATTGTCAATTTCAGTTTTGTAATAATTTTTGTCGTCCCAAACTTTTTGCCATTTCGGCTCAATTTCACGGGGATTATATTTTTCCAATCAAATTTACCTCCAAACTAAGCAATGAATAAATAATAAGTTTCCAAAATTAAAAATACAGCCGCCGCCGCCATTGAAAAATTTCTGCTGCGTCCAAGCCAAATTCTTTGTTTTGAAGTTGTTGGAAATTTGCGACTGATATAATCTGACAAAATTGAAACTGCCAATAACATCGAAACGGCGCGGGTTAAAATATTAGAATTAAGTACAGTGCATACCATCCAAAATACCGCGACCAATAATAAAGCGTTGTGGTTTTTTAACAATAAAATTACCTCCCATCTACGCTATAAACTTAATATAAATTTCCATTATGAAAAGCACAATCGCCGCAATCATTGCAACAAAGCTGATTCTTTCAAACCACGTATCCTGCGTTTCATTTTTGCTCCAATGACGGCGGGCATAAGTTGCAGAAAGTGAAACTGCCAACGCCACGTACAAGGCGCGGTTAGTGTTGTCGAAACTCGACCAGCCCAGTACCATAAAAATTATTGTCAATGATAAAATTACTATTAACAAATAATCTTTGCCAACTTTTTCCGGCGGCTTTTCCGGTTTTTTAGGTTTTGGCTTAAGTTTTTTTAAAAGTTTTCTGTGCAGACTTGCCATTGAAAAGCTCCCTTCGGTCTTTTTTAAGGACTAAGGTTTAAGGATTAAGGGCTAAAGGATTTTTTCCCTAATCCTTAATCCTTAGCCCCTAATCTTTAGCCTCTAGCCTTTAATCCCTAATCAAGCATTGACAATTTTTCATAACTTCCAACGCCTTTTGATGAGCGTCGGGCGAAGTACCCGCACAACACGCCGCGTCAACTGAAACAAGTTGCTCGGGATAAAAAGCCTTGAGTAAAAGCGCGTTTGAAATTACACAAATATCAGTGCAAACGCCTACAAATTCAACTTCTTCATAAGGTTTTAAAAGTGAAGGAAGGCGCGTGGAGCCGAACGCCTTTTTTTCAATAACAATCCTAGAATTCGGAATAAATTTTTGAAGTTCAGGAACAATTTCCCAGCCTTGCGTATTTTTAATGCAATGTTCAACAGGCAAAAATTTTCCTTCCTGCGTTTGAAGATAATCTGCTTTGTGCGTGTCTTGCGTGAAAATAATATCAACGGATTTTTTGTCAATATTTGCCTCAAGTTTTGCAACAAGGCGCGGTAACATTTTTTGAGCCTCTTTCGTACCAAGTGGACCGGTTACAAAATCGTTTTGCATATCAACAACGATTATAGCCTTTGACATTTTTAAATTCTCCCTTCAATAAACAAAAAAATTTTAAATTTCATTGCCTAAATTTCCTAAACTGTCTAAATAATTTATCAGCCAATTTTCAACAGCACGCCCAATAATTTCATTGCCTTCGCCGTCGGGGTGTAAGCCGTCAACAGCAAAATCTGCGCGCAGAAATCCATTTTCATCAGACAGTTCATTTTCAATATCGATAAAATTTTCTTGTCGACAAATCAAAATTTTAAACTTCATTGCCTAAATTCCCTAAACTGTCTAAATAATTTATCAGCCAATTTTCAACAGCGCGCCCAATAATTTCTTTACCTTCGCCGTCGGGGTGTAAGCCGTCAACAGCAAAATCTGCGCGAAGAAATCCATTTTCATCAGACAGTTCATTTTCAATATCGATAAAATTTTCTTGTCGGCGAATCCAATCACAAATATATTTTCGCTGTTCCTGCCAATCGTAAGGCGGGTGGTGTACAAATTTGACTTTGGCGATTAAATCAGGATTAAGCGGCGTTGGCGTAATAAAAACCGGTTTAATTCCGTAATTTTCGCACTTGTCACGAATTTCAGCAAGGTTTCTTACTGAATCCCAGCCCAAAATATCACTGCGATAATCATTAACGCCCGCCATTATAAACAAAATTTCCGGACTGAACGGCAAAATATCCCGCTCGAAACGATCAAGCATTTTTTCGGTAGTATCGCCGCTTTTACCTAGATTTTTTATTGGAATTTTACAATAATTTTGCCAACTGTAAATTACATTTGAAGGCGGTACAGAAATGGAGCCGCCGCCGTGTGTGATACTATCGCCTAACGCACAAAATCGCGCAGGTTTTTCAACTTTAAAACTGTTGCCGGAATCTTGCTCCGACCATTCGGTTAAAATTGCGCCGCTTGCAGAAATTCCTCTAATTCTCCAAAAATATTCGCCTTCCTCAAGAATCGGCTTTTCATCATAAAAATCAAAATTATCGTCTTTAGGGTGAAAATCTGTAACGTAGTCTCGATAAAGTTCGTCATCTTTGAAAAGTTGAATTTCATAATGATCCGCGTTAATCGTCGGTATCCACGAATAAACTATATAAGCCGGCGCAAAATTCATTTTGTCAAATTCAGTTGTAGTCAAAGGCGCGGGGGGATTTTCTTCAATCGAAACAATAACAATATCATTTTCCACAATGTGATTATCAAAATCCAGCGCAGTTACAAGAATTTCATTGTTAATATTTTTGACAGAAATTTCAACGCCGTTTGTGTAGGAAACAGCAATTTTATCTTCATAGGAAATTTTATATTTGACGGCGTGCGGGATAATATTCCAAGTTAAGCGATAAATTTTTTCTTCATTTTCGGCGGCGGGCGTTTCTGCGGAGTTTCTTTCTTCAGTGTGATTGATAGTAACATTTTTTGACGCTGCCTCACTGACAGCTAAAACTTGTGCGGTAACTTCGTGACGATTTTCGGCGTCTTGCGTTAAATGGTTGCGCGGATTTTTATTTTCAAGCGGCTCTGACAAAAGATTTTTTGTTTCAAGATTTTCGTTGTTGTCGAAAAATTGAAAGTTTGAAAGGGATAAAAAAATTGCCAGAATTACCGGCAAAATCTTTAACATAAAAAAATTCACTCCCCTTTAACAAAACTTTTTCTATTCTACCTTGAAACGGCGATATTTGCAATTCTTTTTCTGAAATTTTGTTGAAGTTGCATTTGGCGGCGAAAAATTTTATAATTCCAAAATAATCGAGGTGATTAAAATGATTTCCAATATTGCAATGAGTAATTCAAATTTTAAATTTGGCAATGAGTATGACTGGAAAAATCAAATTAATATCCCGCAAAATTTTTTTGAAAAAATTTACTTTGATAATTTCAATCGCAATGAAATATTCGGCAAAAAATTTAATTTCTTAAGCGGCAATGTTCAAACGCATAACAATATCAATTTTTCAGAAATTTTTTTTGGAAAGTCATTTGAAGAAATTTCCGGCAATACTTTTGACTACAAATTATTTGGCAGAAAATATAATTTTCCGGTTGTCGTCACGGAAAATAAAATTCCTCATTCAGAAATTTTTTTGAAAACTTCGATTGAAGAAACTATCAGCGACGAAGAATTATTGAGCATTTCAGAAAAAATCATCAGCCAAAGGAAAAAAGTTTATGAGGCTCTTGCAAAATGATTCGCCTTACCAAAAGACAAATTTTGTTACTGCAGAAAAATCTAGTACAAAAATTCGGTGGCGCGCCCGGTATTCGTGACGAAAATTTATTAGAATCTGCGATTGAAACGCCCTTTCAAACTTTCGGCGGGCAAGATTTGTATCCGACGCTGATTGAAAAAGCGGCGCGGCTTGCTTACGGACTTATTAAAAATCATCCGTTCCTTGACGGTAACAAAAGAATTGGTACGCACGCCGCCTTAGTTTTTTTGGAGCTAAACGGCGTTAAAATAAAATTTGACGATAACGAATTGATAGAAATAATTTTGGGGGTTGCAGATAATTCTGTGACGTACGAAAAATTTTTAAACTGGTTGGAGGCAAAAATTTATGAAGATTGACATCAGCAAAATTAAATTTGACGAACGCGGGCTTGTACCGGCGATTATTCAAGAAGAAAGCGGACAAGTTTTAATGCTCGCTTATATGAATGAAGAATCCCTCAACAAAACGATTGAAACGGGCTATACACATTTTTACAGCCGCAGTCGTCAAACTTTGTGGAAAAAAGGCGAAACAAGCGGCAATGTTCAAAAAGTTTTGGCGTTGTACTATGACTGCGACGGTGACACGCTTTTAATCAAAGTTCATCAAACGGGCGTAGCTTGCCACACGGGAACTTATTCTTGTTTCAGCGGGCGCAGACTTGACGAAAATAATAATTTGCCGGCAGTTGTTGAACAGCCGCAAGAAGAAAATTTACAACTTGTTTTGTATGAACTTTATGAAGTTATCAAAGACAGACAACGCCACCCTGTCGAAGGCTCCTACACAAATTATCTTTTTGGCGCGGGGCAGGATAAAATTTTGAAGAAAGTCGGCGAAGAGGCAGTTGAAACTATAATTGCGTCGAAAAATGGCGAAAATCCGGAAATTTTGTATGAAATGGGCGATCTTTGGTATCATTGCCTTGTACTTTTGGCGTATCACGGAATTAAGCCGGAAGAATTATTTGCAGAACTTATGAATCGCCGTAAAGGTGGAAATTATCACAAATTTACCGGAAAAACCGGCAACCGTCCTAAAGACTAGAGAATAAAGAATAAAGACTAGGGGCTAAGGTTAGTGAAAAAAATTTTAGCGGTAACAATTTTAATTTTAATGGCGGCGGGAAAAATTTTCGCCCAAAATGTTCAAGAAATTTCTGAAGGTCCAAAAATTTTGGTACTGAATTATCACCAAGTTCAAAACAGCCACCATTCGCTTGCATTACCAATAGCTGATTTTGACGCGCAAATGGAATATCTTTATTCACACGGCTACGTAACAATCACGCCCGATGAACTTTACAGCGGCTTAAACGGCGAGCTTGAACTTCCAAAAAAGCCCGTGCTGATAACTTTCGACGACGGCTACGCTGATAATTATACAAATGCTTTTCCGATTTTAAAATATTACGGAATGCGTGCAACAATTTTTGTAATTCCGGCGTTCGTTGGCAAGTACAACAATTATTTGACGTGGGAAGAAATTGGCGAAATGGAAGAAAACGGTATAACTATTGAAAGTCACACGCTGAATCATTACAAATTGGAAGAATTGCCGGACGATGAAATTCGCAGTGAACTTTTAAATTCAAAATTAATTCTTGAAGAAAATTTGGGACATCCGGTTGAATTTTTGGCTTATCCAACGGGAACTTACAATTTGCACATTGCCGGAATTGCAAAATCTGTCGGCTACAAGGGCGCGTTCACGATTAAATATGGCAACGTCGATTTAGGAAGTAATTTTTACGCGCTTGAAAGAGTTCCAATTTTCCACACTGCAAATTCAATGAAAGATTTTTATGAACGTATTGAATATCGACAAAGTTTTGAAGAATTTGGCTGGACAAAAAAATAATTGCCGTCATTTTAGCAAAGAGAAAATAGCAAAGAAATTCTTTCTCCAATTTTACAAGCAAAAACTAAGACGGCGTCGGGGCGTTACAACTTAAACCAATTTTTATTTATAGATGTACTTTCTTGTCAATCGAAAAAAGAAAGTACCAAAGAAATTCTTTACCCGCCGTCAGGTTGCAAATTCGACGAATAGGAGGATTTGCTCTCACGTTCCAATCTTCCTAGACTTAGAGTTAGAGCCGCGTTTCATCTCTGTTGCAGTGACTTAAAGTTTACAGGCAAAAACTTAGACGGCGTTGGGCGTTACTACTTAAACTAAAAGCAACTTGCTAAATGTTCCTGTAATTTTTTTATCTAAAATCTAAATTTTATTTTTCAAAGTATAAAAAAATGAAAAATTGCTGATTGACTAACTACGCCAAAAATATTAATATATCTGCGGAGGCGAGCATTTTTGTTTAGTGTTATTGAAAATTTGCAGATTGTAAGAAACGAAATTGAAATTTCGCGCAGTAAACGTACAATGGCGAAAAATCCCCCTGTAACATTGGTAGCAGTTACGAAAAATCACGGCGTAGAAATGATGCAACAGGCGATTGACGCAGGAATAAAAAATATCGGCGAGAATCGTATTCAAGAGGCGGCAGAAAAATTTAAAAGCCTTAGCAGTGAAGTTACGCGCCATTTAATTGGGCATCTTCAAACAAACAAGGCAAAGCAAGCAGTCCGACTTTTCGATTTGATTCACTCGGTAGACAGCGAAAATTTGGCAGCGGCGATTGACAAGGCAGCGTTTTCTATAGGAAAAATTCAAAACGTGCTGATTCAAGTTAATTTGGCAAAGGAAGATTCAAAATTCGGCGTTTATGAAGAAAATTTGCAAAGTCTCATACAAACGGTTGACGCCTTACAAAATCTCCGCCTCCGCGGTTTTATGTTAATCGCTCCAAATTATTCTGACGTTGAAAATTGTCGTCCGCTCTTCCGTCGTATGAATGAAATTTTTATCGAAATTAGCGAGGCGCGGCAGGATTTTGATATTCTGTCAATGGGCATGACGCACGATTATAAAATTGCGATTGAAGAGGGAGCGAATATGGTGCGAATAGGCACTGCAATATTTGGCGAAAGAAATTATTAAATGGGGGGATTGCACGAAATGGGGATAATTGACAGAATCAGTCAAACTTTCGGACTTTCTAACGAAGAGGAGGAAAAGGAAATAGACAAGAACGATAACGAAACTCCGCAGGCTCCGGCAAAGGAGAAACAGGAAACGCCACCGCAAAATTTCGCAGATCATAACATTTTAAGTTTTAATTCTGCAACTTCAAACAGGGAAAGCGCGTCGTCACGTCAAAAAAATCTTGTTAAATCCAAAATCACTACAATTAAGCCGAAAGATTTCAACGACGCCCAAATAGTCGCAAATTGCCTGCGCGACAAAATCCCGGTAATTGTAAACTTTGAAGAAACTGATATAAACGAGGCTAGGCGTATTCTTGATTTTATCAGCGGCACAACTTACGCCGTTGACGGCAAAATTAAACAAGTTAGCCAAAAAGTTTTTATCTGCGCCCCGGATAATATCACTGTTTCATCTTCAGAGGAAGATAAAAAATCCGGCGTCAAATTTTTAGATTAATGTGGAGGCGGAACTATCATTAACGACGAACTTGAAAATTCAGGTAGTGAAGTTGCCGGCGACTTCAGCTATAAAAAATCTGAAATTAAAACTATTAAGCCGAAAAATCTTGAGGACGCACAAACTATTTCAAATTGTCTCCGTGATAAAATTCCGGTTATCGTGAATTTTGAAGAAACAACTGAAGACGAAATGAAACGTGTTATGGATTTTATCAGCGGCACAACTTACGCCGTAGAGGGAAAAATTAAACAAGTTAGCAAAAAAGTTTTTATTTTTGCGCCGGATAATATTACTGTTGAATCTCCAAACGAAAATCAAAGAAGTTGGTAAATAAAATAGGAGGGGATTATTATTAGTTACATATTTAAAAATTTTTTTGGAAATTGGTATAAAAAAAATCAACAAGTTCAAGAAATTGAAATTGCAACACTTAAGCCAAAAAATCTTGAGGACGCAAAAAAAATTGTAGATTTCCTTTTAGATAAAATCCCCGTTGTTGTAAGTTTTGAAGATACCGAAGAAATTAAAATTAAACAAATTTTAGATTATATTCACGGTACAGCTTACGCCGTTGAAGGCAGAATGGAACAAGTCGGGCAGAAAGTTTTTCTTTTTGCGCCGGAAAATATTGACGTTGAACCTGCTGAAGAAAAATAATTTACATTTTGGAGGCGAAAATTTGCAGGATTCGCACGAAAAAATTATCAGGTACTATAAAGGTACTGAAGGCGAAAATATGGCGGTTAAACTCGTGGATTTCGCCGAACAAGCCAAAAAAAATCGCAAGTATAAACTCAGCGGATTTTTAACGCCGTTTGAACAAGAAATGGCGAACACAATCGCAAATAGTCTCGGCGATTTGAATGTAGAATTTGCCGGCGGATTTATCGGCGCGGAACGTCAACGCGCCGCTTTTTGTCATACAGATTTTGCCGGTACGCCGGTTTTTGAAATTGCCGTGATTAAAGCTGAATGGAATGGCGAATTTGCCCGCCTTAGTCATCGTGACGTTTTGGGCTCGATTTTAAGTTTGGGCGTCAGCCGTGAATGTGTCGGCGATATTATCGCTACTAAAGAATTTGCAAAAATTATCGTTGATAAAAAAATGGCTGATTATTTTGTTGCAAATTTAACAAGAATTGGCGATTCCGGCGTTGAAACTTCACTTGATGAACTTTCAAATATTGAGCCGAAAGAAGAGCGCGTCAAAGAAATTTCTGCAACTGTTGCATCACTTCGCGCAGATTCAATCGCCGCCGCCGGTTTTGGTATGTCGCGCAGTAAAATGGCTGATGAAATTTCCGCCGAAAAACTCAAATTGAATTGGCAAACTTTGAAAAATGCCGCACAGTCAATCAAGCAGGGCGATATTTTAAGTATGCGCGGGCGCGGCAGGTTGGAAGTTGCAGAAATTCGCGGGCAAACCAAAAAAGGACGTATTGGTGTTTTGCTAAAAAGATTTTTTTAATTTTTTAAAATTTTTTTATATAAAGTTCCAATAAACTATAAAATATTCTAACGTCGATTTTACGGCGGCTAATTTCAACGTAAAGCCGCCTTTCTAATTTTTTTAAGGAAAAGTATCTAAAACCAAAATAAACCGCCTAATTTTAGCGATTTTTGGGTACTTAAAAACAGGAGGCGACATCGGTGCTTACACCGCTGGATATTCAAAATCACGAGTTTAAAAAAAGTTTTCGTGGCTATAACGAAAATGAAGTTGATGAATTTTTAGATAGAATCGTTGCAGATTATGAAAAAGTTCTGCGCGAAAATGAAAAACTTAAGGAGCGCGCAGGCGCACACGAAAAAGAAATTACCCATTACAGAGGACTTGAACAAAATCTTCAAGATACTTTGATTGTGGCGCAAAAAACCGCTGAAGATGTTTTAAATTCGGCGCGCAAAAATGCTAAAGAAATTAGAGAAAATGCCGCAAATGAGGCGCAAACTGTCCACGAAAATACAATTCGTGAGGCGCAAAATATCAGAGTTCAAGCCCAACTCGACGCTAAACGCCACGTTGACGAAACTATTTTTAAACTTACTACCATTGTTTCTGAATATGATAAACTCGTTAGAGAAAAAAATTCTTTCCTGTGGAAAATGCGCGCAGCTCTTGAATCTGAATTAGCTGTTGTTACTCAACTTTTAAATTCAATCCCTACCCCAATGGAAATTGAAAATTTAAAAGAAAGTGCGATTCAAGCCGTAAAAAATGTTCAAGCTGCTGAATCCCCCGCACCGGTTGCCGCTGTGATAAAAGTTGAGACTCCCGAAAAAGTTGAAAATAAAAAACCTAAAACTGAAAAAACTGCAACTGAAAAAGATGAACAAAAACCCGCTGAATCAGCCGACGAAAAAGAAAATGCAACCACTATTTATAAACCGGCAAAAAAAAATTAGCTTAAAAAATTTGTGAGGAGTGGAAAATTTTGAAGTCAATCATTTTATTTCTAAAAAAAATTCTGCTCTTCATAGAATTAATTATTGCTGTAGCCGTTATAAATTGGGAAAAAACGCTTTTTATCGGCGTTATCGCAGTGGATCAATTTTTTAAAATGAAAATAGCCGGCTCTATGGTTGTCGGAGAATCAATCCCCATAATAAAAAATTTTTTCCATTTCACATACGTTTTAAATCCCGGCGCGGCATTTGGAATTTTGCCCAATCAACGGGTATTTTTTTTATTTATTGGTGTAGCACTTTTATTGGCAACGATTTATTTTTATCCGCGTATAAAAAAAGACAGCCGCCTTTTAAAATTTGGTGTGCTTAGTCTGGTAAGCGGCTCCGCGTCAAATTTAATTGACAGATTTCAAACGGGCTGTGTTATAGATTTTTTAGACTTTAGAATTTGGCCCATCTTTAATATTGCTGACGTTGCAATAGTTTTTGGAATGCTGATTGTGATTTATTTCGTATCGTTCAAAATGGAAAATAGGCATTAGGCAGAAGGCAGAAGGCAAGAGGGGCTAGGGTTATGGATTTTCAAGTTGATAAAAAAAATTTGCGCCTTGATATTTTTTTGAGTGAAAAATTTGCAGATTGGTCGCGCTCTCACATTCAAAAAATTATTTCCGAAGGTAAAGTTACTGTTGATAAAAAAATTGTTAAGCCGAGTTTTAAACTTAGCGGCGGCGAAATTATCAGCGTTGCAGAAATTGAAACTGTCGAAACTGAATATTTGCCCGAAAATTTGCCGCTTGATATTCTTTATGAAGACGCTGATATTATCGTTGTCAACAAGGCGCGTGGTATGACTGTCCACCCCGCCGAAACTGTCAAAAGTGGAACGCTTGTAAACGCCCTGCTTTTTCATTGCAAAGATTTATCGGGGATTAACGGCATTAAACGTCCCGGTATTGTTCACAGGTTAGACAAAGATACTAGCGGCGTTATGGTTGTTGCAAAAAATGATTTTGCCCATGTCAATCTTGCTGAACAAATTAAAAACAAAACTGCTACAAGAAATTATCTTGCGATTGTGCACGGAGTCATTTCAGACAACGCGGGAATTATTACCGGCGCAATAGGGCGGGATAAAATCGACAGAAAAAAAATGGCGGTTACGGCAGACGGTAAAAGCGCGGTTACAGAATTTAAAGTTTTGGAACGGTTTAAAAATTTTACTTACGTTGAATGCAAACTTCAAACGGGGCGCACTCATCAAATTAGAGTTCATATGGCGGCTATTGGGCACCCGCTTTTAGGCGATACAAAATACACTGCGCGAAAAAATATTTTTGATATTGAAGGGCAAGCGTTGCATTCATACACATTAACTTTGACTCATCCTGCAACCGGCGAAATTATGAAATTTACCGCGCCGCTCCCTGACGATATGCAAAAAATTTTAAACCAACTGCGAATGGAGGAATTTTAATGAAGGCAATGCTTTTTGATATGGACGGCGTTTTGGTAGACAGCGAACCAATTCACTTTGCCGGCAGAAAAAGAACTTTGAAACGTTACGGGCTTGAAATTACCGACGAAGAACTTTCACATTACACGGGGATTTTGGCAAAGCCTTTTCTTCGCGATATTGCCGAAAAGCGCGGCGTTAATATTCCTATTGACGAGGCGGCAGAATTTGTACCTGTCGATTTTAAAACCGAATTTGATAAGAGCGACATTAAACCGATTGACGGTATAAAAAATTTATTGGAAAATTTGGCGGCTAAAAATATTCCAATGGCTATAGCAAGTTCGTCAAGCCCGCAGTTAATCAGGGAATTTGTAAAACGCCTTGAAATTGAAAAATATTTTACCGCGCTTGTTAGTGGGCACGAAGTCAAACAATCTAAACCCGCGCCTGACATTTATTTAAAAGCGGCAGAATCGGTAAAAGTTGCGCCCGCAGAATGTGTCGTACTTGAGGACAGCCGGAGCGGGATTTTGGCAGGTAAAGCCGCCGGTATGTATTGCATTGGATTTATCAGCCCGCACAGCGGCAACCAAGATTTATCGCAAGCTGATATTATCGTTAAGAAAATTTCTGATATTGATTTAAATCTTTGGAGTTAAGGCTATGGCTGAAATTGTTTTACAAATACGAATTGACGCAGATTTAAAAAATGCAGCCGAAAAAATTTATAACAAAATGGGCTTAAACCTTACTGAAGCTGTGCGCTTATTCGCCAAAAAAAGCGTTGAATTGGGAACTGCGCCTTTTGCAATTTCAACAGAAACAAAAACTGCCTTCGGCTCGTTGTCAAAATATGCAAATAAAAATTTAATCCCGCTGGAAAATTCGGCGTGGGAAAGCGCGGTGTCAGAAAAGTATGGCAAAAAAACTGATTGACGCCAATGCTATTTTAAGATATTTGCTGAATGACGTTGAAAAAATGGCGGCGGAATCTGCAAAAGTTATACAAAACGGCGCGTTCACAATTCCTGAAGTTTTGGCGGAAGTAGTTTATGTTTTGTTAAAAGTTTATCACGTCGAGCGGCAGGAAATTTCAAAAGTGCTGATAATTTTTTTAGACTCTATTGAAATAAATCGCAAAGATATAATGATTAAAGCTTTAGAAATTTTTGCAGATACAAATTTAGATTTTGTTGACTGTATTTTAATTTCTTACAATGAAATAGATTCAACAAAAATTTTCAGTTTCGATAAAAAATTAAATAAGCGATTGAAAAATAATTCGCAAGGAGAAAATTAATGTTCAATTTTTCCCGTAAAGACACGGAGTTTTTTGATTTATTTTTGGAAAACGCAAAATATTTCCATTTGGGCGCGGTACTTTTAGACGAAGTTATAAAAGATCCGAATAAAACTTTTGAACGAATTGAAGAAATTTTGGGGCTTGAATCAGCCGCCGATGAAGTCAACGAAAGAATTATTGCCAAATTAAATTTAAGTTTCATAACGCCGATTGACAGGGAAGATATTTACTCAATGGCGGGCGAACTTGCAACGGGCGTTGATATGTTACATGACGCCCTGCAAAGAATCATAATGTACCACGCCGGACACGCTACAGAAAAATCTGCGCGAATGACAAAACTTTTGGTTGACAGTACGAACGAACTTTTGCGCGCCTTTGAACTTATGCACGATATTAAAAAAAATCAACGTGAAATGTTGGACGCCGTACATAAAGTTTCAGATTATGAAAGTAAAGGCGATCACATTTACCGCGAAGATATAGGAATTTTATTTGACGAGGCGGAAGTTGCCGCCAAAGAACACGGCGCAAGCAAGGCGGTTATTCATTTGATTAAGTGGAAAGATATTTTGGAAGATTTAGAGCAAACGCTTGACCACTGCAAGAAAATAGCCGAAATGATACGCGGGGTGGTAATGAAATATGCTTGAACTGCAATATTTAATTTTCACTGTAATAATTTTGGCGTTGGTGTTCGACTTCATAAACGGTTTTCACGACACGGCAAACGCAATAGCAACTTCAGTATCGACGCGCGCCCTTTATCCGACCCACGCAATTATAATGGCGGCGGGTCTTAATTTTTTTGGCGCAATGTTTTCAACGGGCGTTGCAAAAACCATTGGCGGCGATATTGTCAGCAGTGCAAGTATTGTTGACGAAAAAATAATTATTGCCGCGCTTTTCGGTGCGATTGTTTGGAATTTAATAACGTGGTGGCTCGGTATTCCCTCAAGTTCCTCTCATGCACTTGTTGGCGGTATGATTGGCGCGGTTATGATTTCAGTTGGCAGCAGCGGCTTAAATTGGAATGGAATTGGAAAAATTGTTGTGGCGTTAATTGCCTCGCCGGTTATTGCGATTGTTACGGGAATTATTGTAATGAATATTTTGTTTCGGCTTTTTGGGAATTTCAGCCCGCACGCAGTCAATCAAAATTTTCGACGAATGCAAATAATTTCTGCGGCAACAATGGCTTTTTCGCACGGCTCCAACGACGCCCAAAAATCTATGGGAATAATTACGCTTGCACTTTTCAGCGGCGGTTTTATTTCTGAATTTGAAGTACCAACATTTGTAAAAATTTTATGTGCAACGGCAATGGCGATAGGAACTGCAACGGGCGGCTGGCGAATTATAAAAACAATCGGCGGCAAAATTTTTAAACTGGAGCCAATTAGCGGCTTTGCGGCAGATTTAAATTCTTCAATCGTGGTTTTTAGTTCGACGCTTTTACATTTGCCCGTTTCAACAACTCACGTTGTCAGCGGCTCGATAATGGGCGTCGGTACTGCAAAAAGGGTAAACGCCGTTCATTGGGGCGTCGCGCAGGAAATGGTTAAAGCGTGGATTATGACAATCCCGCTAACTGCGATAATGGGCGCGGCGGCGTATTTTGTAACGGATTTTGTTTTTGACTAAAATATTTTTAGAAATACTTTCAAACATCGCCAAAAGTGCGAAAAATTTCAACGAGAAAAA